>WPCI01500040.1_pt1 | contig 143033 bp, 119 predicted proteins | sample 5399871 | NCBI WGS metagenome assembly WPCI01 (sample SAMN12869469, study PRJNA574797) | sludge metagenome | isolation source: wastewater treatment of pH7 | place: China:Beijing | collected 2019-05-20
CTGGCCGATCTTCATGCCCGGCCAGAGCATGATCGGCAGGGTCGCGACGTTGCTGAGCTCGAGGGTGACGTGGCCGGTGAACCCGGGGTCGACGAAGCCGGCGGTGGCGTGGGTGAGCAGGCCGAGGCGGCCCAGGCTCGACTTGCCCTCGACCCGGGCGGCGAGATCGTCGGGGAGGGTGATCTGCTCGTACGTCGAGCCGAGCACGAATTCTCCCGGGTGCAGCACGAACGCCTCGGCCGGGTCGACCTCGACGAGGCGGGTCAGGTCGGGCTGGTGCTCGGCGGGGTCGATATAGGGGTACTTGTGGTTGTCGAACAGCCGGAAGAAACGGTCCAGTCGCACGTCCACGCTGGAGGGCTGGACCATCCCCGGCTCGTACGGGTCCAGGCCCACCCGTCCCGTCTCGATCTCGGCGCGGATGTCGCGGTCGGAGAGCAGCACGCAGCCAACGTACGGCACGGCACGCGCCGCGGGGCCGACCGCGACGCCCCTCGCGAACGGTTCGAAGCACCGGGTGCGCTGGGCTAGAGTGGGTGCCGACCTCGTACGACGAGTGTCCGGGACACCCGGCAGCGTGCGGCGAGGCGCCCCGGCCGATCCGGCGGACACCGCTAAATCCGCAGGTCAACGGCTTCGCGAGTGTAGCTCAATGGTAGAGCGCCAGCTTCCCAAGCTGGACACGCGGGTTCGATTCCCGTCACTCGCTCCATGCGGAGCAAGGTTCGGCATCTCGTTTGTGGTGAGATGCCGGACCTTGCTCGTTTCTTGCAGCTGCACCCAGCCGCGCCGCCGGTCTTTTGCCAGACCTTGGCGAACTCGAAAACGACCCCGCCCCACGCCCATAGCCAACACGCTGCGCGTCGTACCCGTCGGTATGGAAGACGCAGGCGATTGCCGCTGCGCGGATGGCGAAGCAACGATGGAGATGGATCGCCGACGATCACGCGCAAGCGCAGACAGTCGGGTGGGATCCGCGGGGTACTTCCGATGTCCGATTCGTGTGCAGGATTTTGCGTTGACTGTCTCTTCTTTGAGCGGCTGAGATCATTCAGCCATTCTTTCTGAGATCATTCGAGAACATGGGAACGAACAAGTTCCGCATGTATGGTTGAAACATGGTTGGTTTTCTCATTGCTTTGTTGGTCATCTGGGTGGCCGTCTCCGTCGTCGGTTTCCTCGTCAAAGGACTCCTGTGGCTTGCTGTAGCCGGGATCGTTCTCTTCCTGTTGACAGCGGTGTGGCTATGGTTCAAGGGTCGCAGCGACGGAAAAGCTGCAGCGAACAAGCACTAGTTCTTCTCACGAGATTCGTGATCTGAGAGGATTGCTTGTTCGAGAGATGTGCGTGCCTCGGATTTGCATGCCCGCTCCAGTCGCGGGGCGGCGTAACCAGCTGGAGGCACCGTTGTTGATGTCAATGCGCGATCGGGAACCGTGAAACCAGCGTGGCTTCCGGTCTTGCAGTCATGGCATCTGCTGCTCGCCGGGGCTTTCGGCTCCGTACATGAGCCTGAAACGCTCGCAGATCACGGGCATGTCCGGGGCAAACCCCCGGGAATTCTCCGAATACGAACGCCAGAATCTCTCGTGGACGTCCTTCCAGAACGGGAGCGATCGGTCTCCTTCGCCTTCCAGATAAGCGTGTTCGGCGGTGACCTCATCGAAGGGCACCGTCCTGATGTCGGTTGTCACGATGACCGCCCGCGGAGTGCCCTCGCCGTCGAGGACAATGCTGTATTCGCCCACCTCGGGGAGGGGCTCAGCGCTCGCCTCGTAGTCCCACAGCGAGGAGGCGGTTGCAGTCTTGATCCCGGAGAGCACCAGCGAGAGCAGTTCGTCCGCGTGCTCGGGTATTGCTCCAAAGGCCCAGGCCTGTGGCAGTGACGATGGAAGATCGGGTAGGGCAGCTCTCGCTTGCTCCCAGTACTCAGCGATACGTGATTCGGAGTCTGTCATGCTGAATACCATACCGAAGCATTGAAGATCTGCTCTGGGTCTTGTTCTCGTTCCTGATTGCTTTTCACACCAGAACCCTTACTGCGTCCCGTTCAAGGGTGAATACAGCCGGTAAGGCGTCAAGATACTCGCCGTCCGCATAGATCGGCAGGGGCCTGTCCCCACGGACGTGGATTTCGCGGGCATCCTTTTGGAAGACTCCGCGCATCTTCACGTGCGAACCGTCGAAAATGCGCAGCAAGGCAGGAATCACCAACGGAAGTGGCCTGCCCTGAACAGCCGTCATCTCGAAGATGCCATCGGTCAGGGATGCTCCCGGACAGATCCGCATGCCCCCGCCAATCGACTGTGAATTGCCAACAGCCACATTCCACGCTTTGATCCTCGCCGTCAGGCCGTCGAGGGAAATCGTGAATTTCGCTGGCCGGTAGCTGAGGAGTGCCCGGATCACGCCGAAGAGATACACCGAAGTCCCGCGCAGCCACGGTGTCCGATTCGCCACCTGATTCGCGTACGTGCCGATGCCGATGCAAGCCACTCCTACGAAGAAACGTCCGTTGCATCGCCCCACGTCGATCGTCACCGCCCGAGTCGACGTGCCCAGGCGCCTCGCAGCCTCCAGTGGATCTACCGGAACTCCCAGAGTGCGTACCAGATCGTTTCCGCGCCCTCCCGAAAGAGGGGCGATGACGGCACCGGAATCGTAGGCTCCTGCGAGCGCGCGGGCAAGGACGCCATCGCCAGCGAGGACCGCGACCGTCTGGCCGGGGATGCACTCGCGCAAGATTGTCGTGGCGTGATCCATGGATTCGGTGTGTCGGACCGTCACTTTCCAGCCTCCAAGCTCCAGTACCTGCCGTACCTGGGGCTCCAGGGCTGCCGTTCTGCCGCCATTGGCGGCGGGGTTGACCACCAGGAGAAGAGGGCGCATGGAGAGACTCCTCATTGAATGCGGCGTGATGACAGGACGGCGCCGGGCCGACGGCGAGGTCCTTGGTTTCGATGTGCTGCGCTTACTCAACCCGCGGGAGGCGCACGCAGTGACCCTACGATGGACCAAAGACAATATGGGACAGCATAGCGTGGTTGAAGAGTGGAAATGGTACGGAAGGGGCGCGTCCAAGGACGCGCCCCATACGGTCAGCAGTTGTTGCATAACGTCTACTCTGCGGCCCCCGCGAACTGGGACATGTAGAGACGATAATAGGCGCCCTCAGCTGCCATCAGGCCGGCGTGGCTGCCCTGCTCCACAATGGATCCGTCCTCCATCACAAGGATGGTATCGGCGTCGCGAATCGTCGAGAGGCGATGCGCAATCACGAAGGACGTGCGATCCTGCCTCAGCGCCGCCATGGCCTCCTGCACCAATACCTCGGTGCGGGTGTCGACCGATGATGTCGCCTCATCCAGAATCAGCAGCGCCGGATCTGCGAGGAAAGCGCGAGCAATCGTCACCAGCTGGCGCTCACCAGCGGAAATGTTGCCGCCGTCGTCCTCAATGACCGTCTCGTAACCATCGGGAAGCGAACGAACGAAACGATGAACATACGTGGCCTTGGCCGCCGCGATCACTTCGTCATCGGTGGCATCAAGGCGACCGTAACGGATGTTGTCCATGATCGTGCCCTTGAACAGCACAGCGTCCTGAAGCACCATGCCGATCTGGTTTCGCAGTACTGCGCGATCCAGTGCTCGGGTGTCCACGCCGTCGAGCAGGATGTGACCCGAATCGACCTCGTAGAAGCGCATGATCAGGTTGACCAGTGTGGTTTTTCCTGCGCCCGTTGGCCCAACGATCGCCACGGTCTGGCCGGGTTCGGCCATGAGTGACAGATCGGTGATCAGCGGCTTGTCAGGGGAGTAGGAGAAGGAGATGTTCCGGAACTCGATACGCCCATGCACCGGCTGGGAGAGCTGGGCGGGTTGCAGGGAAATGGAGTCGCCCTCCGGCGTGCCCATACCCCGCGCATCCGTGCCCGAAGCCGTCCCACCAGTCCGCGCGGTGTCACCGGCCTGCTTCCCGAGCAGCCCGTTCTTCTGCAGTACCGACAGATCGGGTTTCTCCTCGTCAGCGTCCAGCAGTTCGAAGATTCTCTCTGCCGAGGCCACACCGGAGATCATCATGTTCGCCATGGAGGCCACCTCGCCCAAGGGCTGGTTGAACTCGCGCGAATACTGGATGAAAGCGGTGACTGCACCCAGGGTCATCTGCCCGGAGGCAACCCGCAGCGCACCCACTACCGCGATGCCCACGTAACCCAGATAGCTGACCCATTGCATGATCGGCATGATCATGCCGGAGTAGAACTGCGCTTTGAAGGAGGCCTCGTACAGCTCCGCGTTGCGCTCATTGAACTGTTCGTCCATGGCCTCGGACTGGCCGAAGACGGTGATGATCTCGTGCCCTGTGAAGGACTCCTCGATGGTTCCGTTGAGACGACCGGTGTTGCGCCACTGCGCCGCGAACAGGCGCTGGGATTTCGTACCGATGATACCAACCACCACAGCGGACAGCGGGAGGGCGACGAGCGCGATCAAGGCCATCAGCCAGGACAGGTAGAACATCATGGCGGTGATGCCGATGATGGTCAGGACGCAGTAGATCAGACTGGTGAAGGCCTGTTGCAGCGCAGACTGCACATTGTCCACGTCGTTGGTGGTGCGCGAGAGCAGGTCGCCGCGCTGGTTGCGATCGAAGTACTGCAGTGGCAGGCGGTTGACCTTGGCCTCGATGTCCTGGCGCAGCTTGTAGACAATGCGCATGACCACGTCGTTGAGCAGGCGACCCTGCAGCCACATGAACAGCTGTGCGATCACGTACATGCCCAGAACAATGAGGATCAAGCGTGCCAGTTCGCCGAAGTCGATGCCCTGCCCTGGAGTGAAGTCCATGGCCGAGAGCATGTCCGCGATCTGGTTCTGTCCTTGCGCACGCAGCCCCTCGATCACCTGGGCGCTGGTGGCACCTGCGGGCATCTGGGCGGCGACCGCGCCTCCGAAGATGACGTTCATGGCATCGCCCAGCACATTCGGAGCCCACACGTTGAACACAACGGCCACGAGAATCATGGCCATCACGATCGTCATGGGGCCGCGCTCGGAGTTGAAGGTTCCGAACAATCTGATTGCCGAGGGCCAGAATGCCTTCGCCTTGCGGGGAGGTGCACCCTCACCCCAGTCGCTGATCTGGACGTTGTCCTGTAGAGCGTTGATTTCGTCCTCGGTCAGGTCGCCCTGTGTCGACGACGACGCCTTGGCCCGCTCCTTTTCTTCTTTGGCCCGTGCTCGTGCCTCCTTGGCACTGGCTCGCCGGGAAGTCTTCTTCATGTTGCTGGGCTCCTGCCCTCGGCCGAGTGAATCCTCTGGTTTCATGTGCTTGGGGCTCATACCGCTTCCTCCACGCTCAGCTGCGAATCAACGATCTCGCGATAGGTTGTGGAGGTTTCCAGCAGTTCCTCATGCCGCCCACGTGCCACGATCCGGCCATCCTCCAACACCAAGATCTGGTCGGCGTGGGTGATCGTCGAAATGCGCTGCGCCACGATGATGACGGTCGCACCGTCGGTGTACCTCGGCAGTGCGGCCCGAAGCTTGGCATCGGTGGTGACGTCCAATGCGGAGAAGGAATCGTCGAAGAGGTAGACCCGCGGGCGCTTCATCAGTGCCCGCGCAATGCACAGCCGCTGACGCTGTCCGCCGGAGACATTGGTTCCACCCTGAGAAATTGACGAGTGGAGCCCAGCCGTGTCCGTGGCCTCGTCGCTGCCTGCCTTCTGCCCGCGCTCGCGGACGAAATCGGCTGCCTGAGCCGTTTCGAGTGCCAACCACATATCTTCCTCGGAGGCCTCAGGAGCTCCGAACTGGAGGTTGGAGGCGACCGTCCCGGAGAACAGGTAGGGGCGCTGCGGCACGTAACCGAGAGCGTCGGTCAATGTGGATCGGCCAAGTGAAGTGACCGGTACGTCGTCGATCAACACCTCGCCGGAGGTGGCGTCGTGCAACCGGGGAATCAAACCGAGCAAGGTGCTCTTGCCGGAACCGGTGGCGCCGATGACCGCCGTCGTCGTTCCCGGCGCAACGGTGAAGCTGAGATTGTCCAGAACCGGTGACTCCGCGCCGGGGTATGCGAATGAGACCTCGCGGAACTCGACCTTTCCTTCGTGATGCTCCGGTGTGATCGGAGCGGCGGGCTCGGACATGGAATTCGTGGTGTTCAGTACCTCGCCGATACGGCGGGCACATACGACCGCGCGCGGAAACATCATGAACATGAACGTTCCCATCATGACGGCAACCAGAATCTGCAGCAGGTACTGCATGAATGCCGTCAGAGCGCCAACCTGAACCAGTTCCTGATCCACGCGATGGCCGCCGAACCAGAGGACGGCAGCGGTGGCCAAGTGCAAAATCATGGTGATGACGGGGCCCATGAGGACGAACAGGCGGCCGATGCGCACTGACGTGTCCGTCAACGCGGCATTGGCGTCCGTGAAGCGTTTCGTCTCATGCTTCTCGCGCACGAAGGCGCGAACCACGCGAATACCCATGATCTGTTCACGCATCACTCCGTTGATGGAATCGATGTTGTCCTGCATCCGCTGGAACAGCGGCATGAGCAGGCCCACGAGGATTCCTACGATGACCAGGAGGATGGGTACGGAGACCCATACGAGCCAGGACAATCCGGCGTCTTCCTGGACGGCCATGACGATTCCGCCCACCGACATGATGGGAACCATGACCATGAAGTTCAATCCCATGAGCACCACCATCTGCACCTGCTGCACATCATTCGTGCCGCGGGTGATGAGCGTTGGTGCCCCGAAAGAGGAGACCTCCTGGATGGAGAAGGAATCAACCTTGCGGTAGACAGCAGCGCGCATGTCGCGGCCGACTCCCATTGCTGCCTTCGAGCCACACCAGACAGCCGCAATGGCGGTGATGACTTGCACGAAAGCGACGGCCAGCATGATGCCGCCCGTGTGCCAGATGTAATCGGTATCGCCCAGTGTCACTCCACGATCGATGATCTTGGCGTTGAGGCTGGGTAGATACAGCGTGGCCAGAGTCGACACCAATTGCAGGACGACGGCGATGGCGACGAGACCCATGTAGGGCCTGCTGTATCTTCGGATGAGTTTCCAGAGCATTGATGTCCTTGAGTAACGGTCCGGAACAAGAAGTCTGGGAAACCAACAGTCTGTTGAGTCTGTTGAGATCTCGAGTCCTGGACACTGATCAGCGGCGACGAACGCCGGAGCGCCCACCGCACGAAGGCCACCTGGGCATCCGAAGATGGCCATCAGGTGACGTGATGACAATGTGCTGGCGTGATTTGATGAATCTCAACACCGATATGGGCAAAGTACTGTATCGAGAGCACTTCGCCGCGAGATATGGCGGCTTGTCGGAACGCAAGAGGAGTGTGGCGGAAGAAATGTCGAGGTTCCACTACGAGATTTCAGATCCGCCGCCCGCCCAAACAAACTGCGGCCCCCATAGTAGACGGGTGCATACCAGTTCCACAATACTCCCGAGGCTTGGTGGGTCGGTTTTCTCGCTTCCTCGGGCCTGCATTCCCCTGAATTCGGTCGCAGATGCGGGACGTGCGGGCTCCTGGGGAGTCAGTCATCTTCCTTGTCCTCAGTCGTGAAAGCAAGCTTTCACGCTTCGAACTGCGTCGATGTGGTCGCAGTCTCCAAAGTAAGAATCGCGACATAGATGAGGATTGACGTAGGATTATCCGGTATGCGCGCGCATTCTTGTGGTGTGCGGCGCCCGCGAAAGAGCGGATGGTGGGGCTTCAGAAGTGAGGTTTCATCCATCCCAAAAATATGTCCGGACGGCATCTGCCGTTCCCCTCGTCAACTGAGTGGAGAAACCCTGTGAAGAGCTCCGTCGAGATTCTCGAGCCCACCAAGGTCAAGGTGACCATTGAGGTGCCGTTCGAGGAGTTCAAGCCTGCTATTGAGCGTTCCGCCAAGGAAATCGCCAAGCAGGTCAACATCCCCGGCTTCCGCAAGGGCCGTGTTCCGGCTCGCGTGCTGGAAGCCCAGATTGGCCGCGGCGCCATTGTTGAAGATGCCGTCAACAATTCTCTCGATGGCTACTACTCCGAAGCCATTACAGCCAACAATCTCGTTCCGATGTCCCGGCCCGAGGTGAATGTCACCAGCGTTCCGGTCGAGCGTGGTGACGATTCCGCGTTGACCTTCACCGTGTCGGTTGAGGTCCGCCCGGAGATCGTCGTTCCGGATCCGGCAGGCCTCACCGTCACCGTTGATCCCGCAGACGTCACAGAGGACGACGTCGACGCCGCACTCACCTCGCTCTTGGAGCGTTTCGGCACCCTCAAGGACGTCGATCGTGCCGCAGCCCAGGGAGACTTCGTCACCATCGACATGGTGGCCAAGATCGAGGACGAGGAGATCGATTCGGTCTCCGGTGTTTCCTACCAGATCGGCGCCGGCAACATGATCGACGGCATCGATGACGCCCTCGTCGGAATGAATGCCGGCGAGACCAAGACCTTCTCCACCACTCTCGCAGGCGGCGAGCACGAGGGTGAAGAGGGCGAGGTCACCGTGACCGTCGAGAACGTCAAGGAGCAGGAGCTCCCCGAGGCCGACGACGACTTCGCTCAGCTCGCTTCCGAGTTCGACACCATCGAGGAGCTTCGCGAGGACCTCAAGGAGCAGGCTGCCAAGGACAAGCGCTCCGGACAGGTCTACGCCGCCCGAGACCAGCTCCTCGAGACGCTTCGCGAGGCTGTGGACTTCCCGCTGCCCGCCTCGGTGATCGAAGAAGAGGTGGCGCGCCATCTCGAGCAGGAGGGTAAGACCTCCGATGATCCGCACTCCGATGAGGTCCGCGAGGACGTCAAGTCGATGCTCAAGGATCAGCTCATGCTGGACAAGCTCGCCGAGTCCTTCAAGGTTTCCGTCGAGCAGAACGAGCTCTTCAACTTCCTCTTCGAGCAGGCTCAGGCCTACGGCATGGACCCGAACCAGTTCATCCAGGCCGCTGCCCAGACCAACCAGCTCTCTGCATTCGCAGGCGAGCTCTCGCGCGGCAAGGCCCTGATCTCCGCACTGCGACTGGCCACCGTTGTGGACAGCGAAGGCAACGAGATCGATGTCACCGAGGTTGTTGGCGCTGCTCCCGAGAACGAGGAAGCCCCCAACTTCACCGCTGAGGCTCCGGGCGCGGATGCTTCCAGCGCTGCCAAGGACCTCCCGGACACCGATTCCGAGGAGCCCGCGGACAAGCTGTTCGATCCGGCTGATGCCAAGGTGGACGAGGTCCTCGCGTACGCCGCAAATGCGAGCGAGGCCGAGCGTGCTCGCATCCTTGAGGCGGAGAAGGCAGGCAAGGCCCGCAAGAGCCTCATTGCCAAGCTCGAAGGCTGATTTTCCCACAGCGGCTGGGTTCTGAACCAATGGGCTCGGCGAAGGTTGCTGGTGAGGACAACGAGGGAGAGAACGCGCACCGCGTTCTCTCCCTCGTTGCATGTGGCGCACACTCGCGTGGCGAGCGTGCGCCGTGGGAGGGGCGTGGGTGAAAACGACGGGCACGTCCACAGGTCGTCGTCGGACAAGAACCTTCCGAGGAATTCTCTCAGCGAACGAGCTTCGTGCCCAAAGCGAAAAAGCGCCGCCGGGCCATGAAACCGGTGCCAGCACACGCTAAGGTCGTGGATATGAAAGTCCGGGGATTGCCTCGGAGCATCCCGGGTACGTATCCCGGCTGAGGAAGGACACCACGTGAGCACCATGCCGCAGTTGGCTGACGAAGGAAAGCAGGGCTTCGGCCTCGGCGACTCCGTCTACAATCGACTCCTCAAGGAGCGCATCATCTGGCTCGGAACTGAGGTTCGTGACGAAAACTCGAACATCATTTGTGCGCAGCTGATGCTGCTTGCCGCAGAGGATCCTGACAAGGACATTTACCTGTACATCAATTCTCCCGGTGGTTCCATCACCGCTGGCATGGCCATCTATGACACCATGCAGTACGTCAAGCCGGACGTGGTGACCGTGGGCTTGGGCATGTGCGCCTCGATGGGGCAGTTCCTGCTCTCCTCGGGCGCCAAGGGCAAACGATTCCTGACCCCGCACACCCGCGTGCTCATGCACCAGCCACTGGGCGGCGCCGGTGGTCGCGCCTCGGAGATTCGCATCAACGCGGACCTGATTCTGGGCATGAAGGAAGAGCTGTCGAGTATCACGGCTGCCAATACCGGCAAGAGCGTGGAGCAGATCATTGAGGATTCCGATCGTGACCATTGGTTCACGGCTCCGGAAGCTCTCGAGTACGGTTTTGTTGACCACATCATCGCCAATGCCGAATCCCTCAATCTCGGTTCGAGCCAGGAGTAAAGAATGACGATCAATTTCAACGCCATGGGTTCGGCGTCGCAGCTTCCGGGCCTCATGTCCGCGCCCGGCGGAACCGCGCCCGCCATGCCTTCGGCGCGCTACATCCTGCCGAACTTCGAAGAGCGCACTCCTTACGGCTACAAGCGTCAGGACCCCTACGCGAAGCTGTTCGAGGACCGTATCATCTTCTTGGGCGTGCAGGTCGACGACGCCTCCGCGGATGATGTCATGGCGCAGCTTCTGGTTCTGGAATCCCAGGACCCGGATTCGCCGATCACCATGTACATCAATTCGCCCGGTGGGTCGTTCACTGCGCTGACGGCCATCTACGACACCATGCAGTACATCAAGCCCCAGATCCAGACGGTGTGTCTGGGCCAGGCCGCTTCCGCCGCGGCGGTGCTGCTGGCAGCAGGTTCTCCGGGCCGCCGACTCGCGCTTCCGAATGCTCGGGTGCTGATTCACCAGCCAGCGATGGAAGGCATGCAGGGGCAGGCGTCCGATATCGCGATTGTGGCCGATGAACTGGATCGGATGAACACGTGGCTGTGCGAGACTCTCGCCTTCCATTCCGGTGGTAAGAGGACAGCCGAGGATGTTGCGCGTGACATCCAGCGTGACAAGATCCTCACGGCCGCCGCCGCCAAGGAATACGGGATCGTGGACGAGGTCCTCGTCTCTCGTAAGGGCCAGCCGCAGAAGTAGAACTGGCGGGGCCGGTTTCTCCGGGACATTCCGGGGGAATCGGCCCTCTTTTGTTCCCACGTGGATTCTTCTTTCGATTCTGGCCCTGATCGAAAATTCGTTCAAATTGGGTGGTGGGTATGGGCGCGTACGCGTGGCGATGTCCGAATATGAAGTATAGGCTGTGACAGTGCTGGTCACGCAATGTTACCGAGGGAGTTCTCATGCCGCGCACAGCTGACGCCGCTGATATGCTTCGATGCTCGTTCTGTCAGAAGAGCCAGCGTCAGGTACGCAAGTTGATCACGGGATCAGGCGTCTACATCTGCAGTGAGTGCGTCGAGTTGTGCAACGAGATCATCGCCGAGGAACTCGAAGAGGAACAGTCAGGTTCCTTCTCACTGGATTCTCTGCCCAAACCGGCGGAAATCAATGCTTTCCTCAACGAGTACGTGGTTGGCCAAGATCTAGCGAAGCGCACCTTGTCCGTGGCTGTCTACAACCACTACAAGCGTGTGCGTGCCCAGGCGAGGCCGCAACGCAACGTGGAAGAGGATGTCCAGATCGGCAAATCCAACATCCTGTTGCTGGGTCCCACGGGCACTGGAAAGACCTATCTCGCGCAATCTCTGGCGCGTATGCTTGATGTCCCCTTCGCCATCGCGGACGCCACGGCCCTCACTGAGGCCGGATACGTGGGGGAGGATGTAGAGAACATTCTCCTCAAGCTGATCCAGGCAGCTGATGATGACGTCAAGCGAGCCGAAGTCGGAATCATCTACATTGACGAAATCGACAAGATCACGCGTAAATCGGAGAACCCGTCCATCACCCGTGACGTCTCCGGTGAAGGCGTGCAGCAGGCACTGCTCAAGATCATCGAGGGGACTGTTGCCTCGGTTCCGCCGCAGGGTGGCCGCAAACACCCGCAGCAGGAATTCCTCCAGCTGGACACGTCGAACATTTTGTTCATTTGCGCGGGTGCTTTTGCAGGCATTGAGGATGTCGTGTCCTCGAGAGCAGGCCGCCGGGGCATTGGCTTCGGAGCGCAGCTCAATGATGCTGACTCGGCCGCGGGTCTGATGTCCGAAGTGACCCCCGAGGATCTGCACAAGTTCGGTTTGATTCCCGAGCTGGTGGGCCGTCTTCCGGTGGTTGCCACCGTGGAAGCGCTCACTGAAGAAGATCTGGTACGGATTCTCACCGAACCACGAAATGCTCTTGTGAAGCAGTACCAGCGGATGTTCGAGCTCGACGGTGTTCGGCTCAACTTCACGGATGAGGCCCTGCACGAGATTGCCTCGGAAGCGCTGGCGCGAGGAACAGGAGCGCGCGGACTGCGTTCGATCATGGAATCCTTGCTGCGCGAGCAGATGTTCGAGATTCCCTCGCGGGCGGATGTCGAGGAAGTGGTTTTCGACGACGCAACTGTGCGTGGCGAAGCAGAGCCCAAGCTGGTGCTTCGTTCCAAGCGCGCGGTAAGTGGCAAGTCAGCCTGATCCCGGCATTCCTTCCCTGTGTAAGTCGGCATTTGTTGAGACGCTCGATGTGTGCCGGGTGTGCTGAGCTAATCTGAAATTACCCTAGCGAGAGGACCAGCATGGCAGAGATTCCCGCCGAACTCGATTCCTACCGGCGCACGATCGACAACCTCGATGCTGCACTGGTGCACATCTTGGCCGAACGTTTCCGTTGTACCCAGCAGGTGGGGATTCTCAAGGCGGAGCGCGATCTTCCTGCCTCGGACCCGCTGCGTGAAGAGCGCCAGATTCAGCGTCTGCGCGAACTGGCATTGGAGTCAGGACTCGATCCGATATTTGCCGAGAAGTTTCTGAAGTTCATTGTTGCTGAGGTCATCCAGCATCACGAGGAGATAGCTGCCAACCTGCAGGATGAGCCGCAGGGCTGAGCAGCCTGTCCTCTCCGGTTGAGGGCGGTTGCCTGCTGATCGAAGCAAGGTAGCCCGCGGGTCGGGCATTGCCTGCTGATTGAGCAAGCCGGAGGCAGTTCAAATTCGAGGTGTCCGGGGGTTTCGATGCGCTCCGCCTACTTCAACCGACGTGCGGAAGCTTCGCTTGCACAACTGACGCGTAAGGGCTCCGCTCACCCAACCCGCCTACTTCTCGTACAAGCGATCGAGGGTGTCCGCGAAGTCCTCGATCACGAGCTTCCTCTTCACCTTCATGGACGGAGTGAGATAGCCGTTCGCCGAGGTGAAATCGATGGGAAGAACCGTGAACTTCCGAATCGACTCGGCGCGTGAGACCGCCTCGTTCGCGCGTTTGATGGCGCGGTCGACGGAGGCGAGGACCTGAGGATCGGAAGCTGCCTCGGTTGCGGACATCGGCTCCAAGCCGTGATTCTTCAGCCATGCGGGGAGCATCTCTGCGTCCAGAGTGACGAGCGCTCCAATGAAGGGGCGCTGATCGCCAACCACCACCACCTGTGAAACCAGCGGATGCCCGCGCAGGCGATCCTCAAGGATGGCAGGGGCCACATTCTTGCCGCCCGCAGTCACGATGAGTTCCTTCTTGCGTCCGGTGATCCACACGAAGTCATCCTCGTCGATGTGCCCGAGGTCTCCGGTGCGTAGCCAACCGTCCTCCGTAAAGATCTCCTTGGTGGCCTTTTCGTTGTTCTGGTAACCGACGAACACGTGGTCGCCCTTGACGAGGATCTCGCCGTCGTCGTCAATCGAGACGCGGCAACTCGGGTAGGCGCGGCCCACCGAACCAATCTTGATGTCTCCGGGAACGTTGACACAGGTGGGAGCCGAGGTCTCGGTCATACCGTAACCCTCGTAGACCGTGATGCCCACGCCCCGGAAGAAGTGACCGAGCCGTTCTCCCAGAGGAGCACCACCGGATATGGCGTTCTTGAGATTTCCGCCGGTGATCGTGCGAAGCTGCTGGTAGACGAGGCGGTCACCCAGAGTGTGCTGGGCCTTGATTGCGGCGGAGGGGCCTTCTTCGGTGTCCAACGCGCGCGAGTAGTTGATGGCGACCTTCGCGAAATGGCGGAACAACTTGAGTTTGAGGCCGTGAGCGGCCTTGGCGTCGGCGGCGTTGTAGATCTTCTCGAACACTCGGGGAACTGCCAGTACGTAGGTGGGTTTGAAGGTCTGCATGTCCGTCACCAGGTTCTTGGTGTCGGGGGAGTAACCGATGATGTTTCCGGCATACAGTGCCACGAGATTGATGAACCGCGCAAAGACGTGGGCCATCGGGAGGAAGAGCAGAGTGCGCTGCTTGCCTGCCACGATGTTGGCCAGATTGTCGTCAAGCGGACCGTTGATGGCGACCGAGAGCAGGTTGCGGTGAGAGAGTCTCACTCCCTTGGGGCGGCCGGTCGTTCCCGAGGTGTAGATGATGGTGGCGAGATCGTCCGCGTGGATGGCATCGATGCGGCGATCGATCTCCGGGTCGTCCGTTTCCGAACCCATTGCCGAGATCTTGCCCTGTGCGTCGTCCTCGATCACGAAGATCTGTTCGAAGAAATCAAACTCCTCCCTGAGAGGAGCAAGAACTGCAGCCATCTGTGCTGTCTCCGCGATCGCGAATCGGATGCGGGAATCCTCAATGATCCATCGTGCCTGCTCGGTGGAATCGGTCTCGTAGATCGGAATTCCCTGTGCTCCAACCGACCAGATCGCCAGATCGAAGAGCGTGAACTCGTAGCGAGTATGGCTCATGATTGCGATGTGGTCGCCCGACTGCACACCCAGGGCGAGGAGGCCACGCGCAACCGCACGATACTCAGTTTCGAACTGACGCCACTGCACCGGAACCCAGGTGTTGATCGACGACTTGCGCTCTATCACCACATGACGCGGCTTGTCCCGGGAGATCTTGCGGAACACCCACGGAATGTTCATCTCGTCGGTGATGGGAATTTTGCCCGGCACGAAGGAGACTCGGCGTTCGATTGCGTTCATCTAGGGGTGTCACAGCCTCTCATGAATGACTATCCTGGCGCGGTGGTGATTGGTGCTTGGTACCGCGCATGCTTGGCTGACTCTATCGCAAGCTGTGGGATCGGTGATAGCTCCCCGGAAAGAGACCACAATGTGCGGTCGTGAAGTGGCTTGCTGCCGCAGATCGGATGTGAATGGGGCACCCGTCGCCGTGCAACGGGTGCCCCTTGTGCTTGCCCCATCGAGGCTTTCTTCACTAGCTGACGAAGGGCTGTGATGTCTGTGCTGCCCAACGTGCGACGCCCTTCCCGCGGGGAAGAAGAGGGTAGAGCGTCGCCTGGTAGACATGGTAGGCGTCCGGGCGGCCTTGCCACGTTATCGACGTGGGGAGATTGTTGTTGTCCAGTTCATGTCGCCACGTACCGAGGTCGGGGGAGACGAAGTACTTGCGTGCGAAATCCCAGATGGTGCGATACCAACGGGCGTAATAGGGATCGTTCGTCTGCTCCCACAGCAGTTTGGCCGCGCCCACGGCCTCGGCGGTGCTCCAGAAGAATTTGTCCGAGACAATCGGTTTACCGTCCCAGTCCAGCGTGTAATAAAAACCGCCGGTGGGCGCCCAGCCTTCCTCAATACCACGGTGGAACAATATCTCTGCGGTTGGTACGAGCCACGATTCCTCCACTCCCAGATCGTGTATTTGCATGCAGAGTTTCGCCCATTCCAGCCAATGACCGACCTGGGTCCCATAGGGACGGAACGCGTGTCTCTTGTCCTCCAAGTTGTAGTCCCACAGCGGGTTCCAGTTGGAGTCAAAGTGTTCTGGCAGGCGCCATGGAGCGTCTCCTTTCTGGAAGACTGCCCGGCCCGCAATGAACTTCGCAATACGGACGGCCCGTTCCAGTAGCTCCGAATCTCCAGTGACCTCGTATGCTGCCAGATAGGCTTCCGTGAGATGCATGTTTGCGTTCTGACCGCGGTATTCATCAAGCTTTGTGAAGTCCCGGTTGTAGCTCTCCCGGGAACGCCCGATCGTTTCATCCCAGTAGCGGCGATCAAGCAAACTGAGAGCGCCACCCATGAGTTCGCCGCCCCGGTCAAAACCGGCTTGGGACGCGGAACTTCCGGCCAACAACATATGCGCGGTGCCGTAGAGTTCCTTTTCCTGGCTGGGGGTCTTTCCTCCGACGATCGCGTACCAGCCTCCATGTTCGCGGTCACGGCCGTCGCCGTCGAGATAGAAGTCGAGACCATGCTCGACGAAGGCTTCGGCGCCGGGACGCCCGAGCATCGATGCCAGTGAAAACACGTGGATCATCCTTGCGCCGATCCACAGCTGACGTCCTTTGTCGGGCATGGGGTGACCATTGTCGCCCAGCCAGGCAAAGCCGCCTTCCGCCACTCTCACGGACGGTTCAACAAAGTCCAGGAGCCCTTTGCGTTGGACTCCCAGCCATTCCAGATGCTCGGGGTCGTGGAACAGGGTTCCATCAGCCCCTTCCAGCTCAGACACTGTATTCTCCTTAGAACGTGGAAACAGGGTTGGGTTGTGTCGGTGGATCGATGGACCGCACAACCGTACGTATGTCTCGCGCTCTTCGTATATGGAACGGACCTTCGCGCATGTGTACGGTTATGCGGGTATCTCCCATTGCGCCACGGGAGCGAGACGTCGTTGTGTTCTCGAGGACCAGTTGTTGCAAGCCTGCTGGTTCCATCGCTGTGGCGGAACCAGCAGGCTTGCGATGCAGCGCCCGGATGCGGCCGCTGGTGATTTACTTACTTGTTGTCATTGATGAGCGCCATGCGCTCGGGATCATTCGCGAACACTTCGGCGAGGTTGGCCTGGGTGACCACGACGGGCTCAAGAGCATAGACGCCGACATCCTTGACACCATTGTTGGTCTCCTCGGTGGGCGTGGGCATACCCTTTCCTTCTTGCAGAGAGGCGATGATGGACATGGTTTCATCGACGAGATCCTGAGTGGGCTTGGCAACCGTCGAGTACTGCTTGCCCTGAGCGATCCAAACGATGGACTCGTTCTCGGCGTCCAAACCGGACACCACCGGCTGGTCCTGACCCGCCTGCGAAGCCGAAGTCAGAATGGCGCGTGCGATTCCATCGTTGGGGGACAATACGCCGTCAATCGTCTTGTCGGCATAGTTTCCAGCAAGCAGTGAGTCCATGCGGGACTGGGCCTTACCATTGTCCCAATCCTGAGTCGCGGCCTGGGTGAAGTCCGTCTGGCCCGAGACGACCACGAGGGTGCCATCGTCGATCTTCGGCTGGAGGACGGACATCGCACCATCGAAGAACAACTTGGCGTTGGGATCAGCCGGACCTCCGGCAAACAGTTCGATGTTGTAGGGGCCCTCTCCCTTTTCGGCCTCGAGTCCATCGAGCAGCGCCTGACCCTGGAGCTCGCCGGTGCGGATGGAACCGAACTGGACGACGCCGTCCACGGCTTCGGTGTTCTCAATCATTCGATCGTAACCAATGACGTAGATGCCCTCAGCCTTGGCCTTCTCAAGCACCGAGCCGAGCTGCGTACCATCAATGGGTCCGACGACCAGAACCTTGGCGCCCTGCTCGATCATGGCTTCGATCTGCTGCTGTTGCTGGGGGACCTTGTTGTCCGCGGCTTGAACGATCGCGTTGTATCCGGCATCCTCAAGCTGCTGCTTGAAGATCGTGTCCGCCTCCTTCCAGTTCTGGGTTCCCAGCCACGGAAGCGAAACGCCGATGGTCGCGCCCTTCTCGAAGCCCTGCGTGGCGGTGGTTTCTCCGGCATCAGTGCCCGAATCGGATTCGGCGCCGCGGCCTCCGCCGCAGGCACTGAGTGACAGTGCAGCGGCCGCCGCGAGTGCAACGAGCCCCTTGATACGTGTTTTCATGATTTTCCTTTCGGTGGTTTTGAAAACTGTTGTGTATTGGATGGAATCAGACTTGATGTGAGGCCGCGCTGCCTCATGTTGTCGCGAAGGGAGGTGTCGTGGTTGTGTCAGTTTCGATGGGACCCGCGGCTGGGCCGGCGCCGGGCTCGGCAGCTTCCACGGCGGCTGCCGCGACCGTGGCTTGTCTGGCCTGAGTGGCGGGATCGGCGGAAGAGTCCTTCTTGAACAGTTTGGATAGGTGCCCTGTGATCGATGCCTTGCCTTGATTCTTGTTGTAGACATCGAAGGCGACGGCGGCCAGGAGCACCAAACCCTTGATGACTGCTGTTTTGTCCTGGCCAACTCCGTTGAGCATGAGGCCGTTGTTCAAGACGGCCATGACGAGGCCACCAATCATCGAACCGAAGACGGTGCCGATACCTCCAGAGACAGCGGCTCCACCAATGAAGACTGCCGCAATTGCATCCAGCTCCCACATGTTGCCATCCTGAGGGCCGGCCGAGGTTGCGCGACCGACGAAGAGGATTCCGGCAATTGCTGCGAGGAAGGACATGTTGAGCATGACCAAGAAATACGTCCGCTTGGTATTGACCCCCGACAGTGCGGCCGCCGCCCGATTGCCGCCCACTGCGTAGATGTGCCGACCAAACGTGGTGCGCTGAGTGATGATGTGGTAGATGACAACCAGGACCAGCAGGATTACTCCCGGAATCGGGAAGGAGGTGCCGGGTCGCCCCGAACCGAACAGGTATGTGAGATACCCGATGGTCACAGCGATCAGCACGGATCGGGTGATGGGAATCCACAGAGGCATGTCAGAGCCACGCTTGGTCGCCTTGGTGTGATTGCGGAACTGCGCCCACGTGAAATACGCGATGCCTGCAATGCCAAGAAGTAATGTTGAATTGTTCAGGCCGGTGAAAGTAGGCCCCCATTCAGGAAGGTAACCCGCGCCGAAGAAGGAGAATTCGCGGGGAACGGGAGCGGAGATCGATCCGGAGATCCAGATGACGACTCCTCGAAAGGCCATGAGTCCGGCCAGGGTTGTGATGAATCCCGGGATGCCCATCTGAGCCAGCCAGAAGCCCTGCCACGTGCCGATCGCGACTCCCACCGCGATACCAACCAGCATTCCGGCCCACCAAGGAATCCCAAAGTCTCGAATGGAGATGGCCACCGTCATTCCAACAAGCCCAGCAACCGATCCCACGGACAGATCAATCTGACCGATCACGATAACCATGACCATGCCAATGGCCAGAATCAGTACATAAGCGTTTCCGGAAATCAGATTCTGGAAATTTGATGGTGTGAGCATGCGGCCATCGGAAGTGAGTTGGAAGATGAGGATGAGTACCAGCAATGCCAACACCATTGTGTATTGCTGGATGTTGCCTCCAAAAACGTCCTTGAGTCGTTTCATTGTGCGGATCCTGTCGTTGTGATCAGTTGAGATCGGCATTGGCGAGAACGTTGCTGTTCCCGTTGTCGGCCGAAGAAGATTGCGCGGATGATGAGGTCAGCGTCATGAGACGCATGAGTTCTTCCTGATTCGTTGAGCGGGCGTTGGTCACTCCCGTGATCTTGCCTTCGCAGATTGTGTAGATGCGGTCGCAGATACCGAGCAGCTCGGGTAATTCCGAGGAGATGACGATGACTCCACGCCCTTCGTCCGCGAGCTTGAAGATGAGCCGGTAGATCTCGAACTTGGCACCGACATCGATTCCTCGCGTCGGTTCGTCGAGGATCAAGAGGTCGGGGTCTGGATAGATCCATTTGGCGAGGACGACCTTTTGTTGGTTGCCGCCCGAGAGCGTGGCAACGCCAGTGTTGACATTTGGTGACTTTATTCGAAGCTCGCCACGGAACTTCTCAGCCACCTCGGACTCGAGCTCCAGATTCAGCAGACCACGATTCACAACAGCCCCCAAATTTGCGCTGGTGATGGTGGATTTGATTGAGTCCAAGAGATTGAGACCGAGGTTCTTGCGATCCTCGGGAACGTACGCCAAGCCGCTCTTGATGGCGTGTCTAACGCTGGTGAGGCGGAGCTTCTTCCCGTGGAGAGCCATCTCTCCCGTCACGTATTGGCCGTAGGATCGCCCAAACAAGGATCGCGCAAGTTCGGTGCGTCCGGCTCCCATGAGCCCCGCGAAACCAACAACCTCTCCCTCTCGTACGAAGAATGAGGCGTGGTCGGTTGATAGACGACCTGGAATCGTCTCATGCTCTACCGTCCAGTCCGTGACTTCAAAGAGCGTGTCTCCGATCTTGGGGTCATGGTCCGGGTAACGATTGTCGAGTGAGCGGCCCACCATCGAACGAATGATGCGGTCTTCGTCAACCATGCCGGCGACGACGTCGTAGGTTTCAACGGTCTTTCCGTCGCGTATCACGGTGACGGCATCGGCGACAGCGGCAATCTCATTGAGCTTGTGAGAGATCATGATGCATGTGATTCCCCTGCTCTTGAGTTCGCGCATGAGATCAAGGAGGTTTGCCGAATCCTCTTCGTTGAGTGCAGACGTCGGTTCGTCGAATATCAGCAGCTGCACGTTCTTCGAGAGAGCCTTCGCTATTTCCACCATCTGTTGTTGACCAACACCAAGATTCTTGATGGGTGTGCGTGGATCAATCTTGAGGCCTACTCGAGCGAGCAGATCCTCGGTGATCCGAGCTTGTTCATCCCAATTGATGAGGCCCCTCTTGACGATCTCGGACCCCATGAAGACGTTTTCATTCACGGACAGCTCGGGAATGAGTGCCAACTCCTGGTGGATGATGACGATCCCGGCTTCCTCGGATGCCTTGATGTTGGAGAACTCAACGAGATTGCCTTTGTAGAAGATCTCGCCTTCGTATGTGCCATGTGGATGGACACCTGAAAGCACCTTCATGAGGGTCGACTTGCCCGCGCCATTCTCGCCGCAGATGGCGTGGATGTCTCCCGTGCGAACCTGCATGGTCACGTTGTCCAGGGCACGGACCCCTGGAAACTCCTTGACTATGTTGCGCATCTCCAGAATTGGAAGTGGCTGCGTTGCCATCTTTTCTCCCGCGCTTCGTTGTGTGGGTGGGGCGAGGATTTCGCCCTGTGAATGAAACGGTAGGCCTATTATTTGTTATCTTCAAGAAGTGAACTCAACTGTTATCTAATCGTTATATTAGATCCACAAGTTGTCTATTCACGGACTTATGTGGGAGAAAGTATTAATTAGTTGGTCATTGACTTGAAAGGTTGAACGCAAACGCGCATCCCGGCGAAATAGGGGAGCATATTCCCTGCTCAGTGCGTTCCGCGACATGAGATCGTAGTTCTTGCGTCATGAACCAATGAGGAAACCGTGATAATTTGGGTGGCGTGAGTATAGGTCCGGGTTCTCAAACTTCACTGCGTGAAGCTAATACCGCTCGGGTCATTGAGGCTGTACGCAGTTACGGATCCATCACGCAGGTTGAACTCACAGCCGCTACCGGACTGTCCCAGGCGACGATATCCAATATCGTCAAACGGTTGACCTCCCAGAACGTGTTCAAGACTGAGAGTACGATCCGATCAGGACGCCGTGCGCAACTGGTGTCACTTGTCAGGCACTCAGGACTTCTTGCTGGCGTGCAAGTGGGACAGCGGGGTTTGACCGTTGCGATCTCGGATTTTTCGTTGGATATCCATGAACTGAAAGGACTCCCGCTTCCGGCCAATCACCGATCCGACACCACCCTTGATCGGGCGGCGATGCTGATTGTCGATCTCATCGACGGTATGGGAAGTGATGTCAAGGAGCTCGGTGGTGTTGGAATCAGCTTGGCAGCGCCGATCGACCCTCTCACGGGTGTTATTTCGGTTCCGGGAGTTCTTCCGGGATGGGAGGAGTTGGATATCGGGTCGGTTCTCTCACGGCGTTTGAACCGGCCGGTGGGCGTGGACAACGATGCAAATGCCGCGGCGCTGGCGGAGTTTCGAATGGGTGCACTGCGTGGTGTGGACAATGGGGTCTACGTTCGAGCATCATATTCGACCGGAGCAGGAGTCTTGATCAGGGGAGAAATCCATTACGGCCTACACGGCATCGCCGGAGAGATTGGTCACGTCCAAGTGGAGCCGATGGGATTGATTTGCCAGTGTGGCGGGCGTGGGTGCCTGAACACAGTGGTGGGTGCGGATGTGCTGGTGGAGTCTCTGAGACTCTCCAGAGGGTACGCTTCGCTTTCCGATGTGATACGCGAAGCAAACAATGGTGACCCGGGTTGCCGGCAGGTCATTGGCGATGCAGGTGCCCGGATTGGGGCTGTTCTGGCCGATTACGCTGTGACGTTTGGCCCCACGAGCATCGTTGTTGGAGGAGAATTGGCTACGACGGGGGAGTTGCTCATTGCGCCATTGCGAGACGCAATTGCGATGCGTCCACTTCTGGGGGATGCCGTCACGGTCATACCGGCAGAGCTTGGACAGAGAGCAGAAATTTACGGCTCTCTCGTTCTCGCACTTGGTCAGTCAAAGTCCTCCGAAAATCTGGATGTATCACCTGGTAGTTCTTCAGGCGATGTGGAGAAAGTGAGAAGGTCGTGACACGAACGCCCGTTCTTCGACTTTGCAACGTCAGCAAATCGTTTGGCGCCCTACAAGCGGTAACAGACGTTTCGTTCGAGGTGTTCGATCACGAAGTCGTGGCTTTGGTTGGTGACAACGCCGCCGGAAAATCGACGATCGCCCGCATGATTTCGGGCGCTTACCCTCCAACGTTGGGCTCAATCTTTCTTGATGGTGAGAAAGTCAATATGGCTTCTCCTCGGGACGCTTTTGATCTGGGCATCGCATCTGTTTTTCAAGAACTTGCATTGTGTGAGAACCTCGATGTCACCGCGAATGTCTTTCTGGGACGAGAACTCGAAGGTCGGACCAGGTTGCTCAAGGACAAGGAGATGCATCACCTGGCACAGGAATTCATTCGACAGCTGGGCGGACGTATCCCGGACACAAGGACATCCTTGGCGAACCTTTCTGGCGGACAGCGCCAGTGCGTGGCCATTGCGCGAACCCTTGTGGCGAACCCGAAACTGCTCGTTCTCGATGAACCGACCGCATCACTTTCAGTGGCGCAAACCGCCGATGTCTTGAACTATGTCGGAGGTCTCCGGGACATGGGGAAGGGTGTCATCCTCATCAGCCACAATCTGCCTGATGTCCGAGCGGTTGCGGACCGGATAATCGTCCTGCGTCACGGCAGGATCAACGGAGAGTTTTTGGGGAATGCAGCCACTTACGAGGAAATCATCGCCGCCATCACCGGCCTCGTGCGTGTTCAGGATTGAGCGCTGCGTGCGAGGTCCAGTCTCATGCAGCACGGATTGTCCCGCTCATGCAGCACGGATTGTCCCGGCACATTGGTGGGGCGCCGGATGTCGCCGCGAGTTATAGCATGGCTGCATGACCATTTCTGTCGGGCAACATGAATCTGCGACCTCCCCGCGGCAATCCTCCCCATCCAACGGCGAGAGAGGCGCCGCCGATGCCATCGCGACTTTCGTGCGCGCTCCGCGAGTCGCAGGGCTCACCGCGTCGTATTCGGGCCGGATTGTTGCCACGGTGCGAACCGTGGATGAGAAGGGGAGTGCCTTCCTCAACCAGCTCGTGGCACTGGAGGATGGTTCACCGCGGTATCTCACGCGAGGCACGGAGTCAGCGAACCTCTTGGCCGTTGGCAACCGCGGTGAGGTGTACTTCGCGCGCAAGGACTCCGTGGAGGAAGAGAAGGGAAGTGCGCTGTGGATGCTTCCTCCGCGTGGTGAGGCCCGGGCGATCCTGCGGCATTTTGGAGGAATTGATTCGCTGGCAGTGACCGATCGGTCACTGGTAATCGTTGCTTCTGTGATGCCCAGTGCCGCCACACGTGCCGAATCGGTTGAGCTGAGCAAGAAGCGTGCCGAATCAAAGACAAGCGCGGTGCTGCACGAGCGATTCCCCATTCGTTACTGGGACAGTGATCTCGACCCCGCGACCAAGCGACTTTTCGTGGCCGCGCTGCCTGAGATGGAAGACGACGACGAGATCGAGCTGCGTCCGGTCGCCCTTCCTCCCTCACCCGACGACGTCGACGAATGGACATTGTCCTCGGTGTCTCCGGCCCGTGATGGTGCCCGTGCGCTCGTGACGATGGAGGCTCGCCGGGGAATCACGGATTGGACGCAGGTCTGGGTGGTTGAGTTGCCCTGCGCTGACGATCTTGCCGAGAATGAGGATGACAGCACTTCGGTGGAGTCCGCTGCGGATCACTCGGTGGCGCCACGCCTGTTGGCGACGCAGGAGGGGCGCAGCTGTCACGGTGTGGCAATCGCGCCGAACGGAACCTGGGCGCTCGTTGAGATCGAGGTCCCGCCGCTTGCCGGGCAGACGCTTGATGGTGAGCTCTACCGGTATGACTTGGTGAACGGCCACGCTACCCTGCTGACCGAAGCCTTCGACAACCTTCCGGGCGAGGAAGTCATTGCCGACGACGACACCGTCTACCTCACCGCCAACCGAACCGGGAGAGGAGGCATCTTCCGGCTCGAAGCCGACGGTGGAGCCAGGCTCATCACGCCCGACGACGAATATGCGTACTCCTCGATCTCGTGGATGCCCGACGAGGCTTCGGCAACCGGTTCGGCGCAGATCGTGGCCCTGCGCTCGTCCGTTGTGGAGCCCTCCTCCATCGTGTTCGTTGATCCGGATACCGGCAAGGTCGCCGAGGGGCCCCGGCTTGTTGACGACGTGGATGTCGAAGGCGAACTCACTGAGATCACCGCGACGGCGCTGGACGGTACTGCGCTGCGTGCTTGGCTGGCACTGCCGGAGGGCGATGGACCACATCCGCTGGTGGTCTTTGCGCACGGAGGCCCGTGGGGGTCGTGGAACGACTGGACGTGGCGCTGGAACTGCTGGCGCTTCACCGCCCGGGGCTACGCCGTACTGATGCCCGATCCCGGTATCTCCACCGGCTATGGCAAGCAGATGGTGGCGCGAGGTCATGACGCGCTGGCCAACGAGCCATTCACGGACATCATGGCTTTGGCTGATGCCGCGGTGGATCGCCCGGACATTGATGAGAGTCGTCAGGCGTTTGCCGGTGGTTCTTACGGGGGCTACATGGCCAACTGGGTTGCCGGACACACAGGCCCGCGTTTCCGCTGCATCGTGACTCATGCGGGACTGTGGAACATCGGTTCCATGAGCGTGAATACGGACAACGGAGGCTGGTACCGGTGGATGACCGGCGAGCTGGCGACGGGCGGTACCCAGGCGGAGAAATGGTCACCGCACGCCAGCGCCTCCAGCATCGAGGTTCCGATGCTCGTCATTCACGGAGACAAGGACTACCGTGTCCCCTTTGGTCAGGCACTTGAGCTCTGGCAGGATCTGCAGCGGCTCAGCCCTCAGTTGGGGCATCGTTTCCTCTACTTCCCGGACGAGGGACATTGGATCCTGAAGCCTGCAAACGCTCAGGTTTGGTACGAGACCTTCTTGGCTTTTCTGGACCAGCATGTGCTGGGAGAGGATTTCAAGCGTCCGGAGTTGTTGGGATAGGTCCCGCGAAACACGACGAGTGCGACGACGCAGGGGCCGCAACCCAGTTCACAAGACTGTGTTGCGGCCCCTGCACGAGTCAAGATGGTCAGCCGAAAGGCTGGCTGCTTGGCCCCCATGCGTTACTTGTTGCGCGGTTTCTTCGGCTCGGGCGGATCGAGCTCGTAGGCGGAAACCGCTATGCTACCCACTTCGTCCACGTTCTCGACTCCAAGATCGCCGCGTACGTGGGCGGCCTTCACCAGATCGGTGAGAACCTGGTCGAGGCGCTCGCGGTCCACATCCAGTACGCTGAGCGTCACGAAGGCGTAGGTGGTGCGCTGGGAGACCTTGTTCTCCGACTTCACCTTGCGCAGAACCGTGAGGGCCTCACCAGCCACACGGATGAGCTCGGGATCCGCACCAGCGGCTGCCTCGCGCAGCGGCTCGGCCGTGGGCCAGTCTGCCTGATGCACGGAACCGGTGCGGTACCATGACCACACTTCTTCCACGGCAAAGGGAATGAAGGGGGCGAGCAAACGCAGGAAGGTGTTCACCGCAATGTTCAGGGCCACCTGGGCGGACTTGGCCGTGGATGCATCCGAGTAGGCGCGATCCTTGACCAGCTCAAGGTAGTCGTCACAGAAGGTCCAGAAGTAGGTCTCCGAAACCTCAAGAGCACGGGTGTGGTCGTAGGCCTCGAAAGCTCCGGTGGCATCCTCAACAACCTTTGCCAGCCCGGCCAGCAGAGCCCGGTCAACCGGCTCGGTCACTGCCGAGGGATCAAGATCAACCTGAGTGCCGACTCCGGCCATGGAAAGAGCGAACTTCGACGCATTGAGCACCTTCATGGCGAGGCGGCGGCCGATCTTCATCTGCTGCTCGTCGAAGGCAGCATCGACGCCGAGTCGCGCGGAAGCGGCCCAGTAACGAACGGCGTCCGAGCCGTGTTTTACCAGCAGCCCCATCGGGGTCACCACGTTGCCCTTGGACTTCGACATCTTCTTGTGGTCGGGATCCAGGATCCAACCGGAGATCGTGGCATGCTGCCACGGCTTCTCGCCGAACTCCAGGTGCGCGCGAACCATTGAGCTGAACAGCCAGGTGCGAATGATGTCCTGACCCTGTGGGCGTACGTCCATGGGATACACGCGTTCGAAGAGGTCGGCGTCGTTCAACCAACCCGAGGCGATCTGCGGACTGAGCGAGGAGGTGGCCCACGTGTCCATGATGTCGACTTCGCCGGTGAATCCACCGGGCACGTCGCGCTGGTCCTCGGAATATCCGGCGGGAACATCGGAGGACGGATCCACGGGAAGCTGGTCGAAACTTGGGGCGATGACGTCATGGTACTGGACCTCGCCATTGTCCGAGATGCGGTACCACACAGGGATCGGTACGCCGAAGAAACGCTGGCGTGAGACGAGCCAATCCGTGTTCAGTCCATTCACCCAGTTGTCGTAGCGCACGTGCATGAAATCGGGGTGGAAGGAGAGCCCGTTGCCGGCCTCGATGAGATTCTCGCGTAAGTCCTTGCCGTTGGCCTCGGTGTAGGGGCGGCCGCCGTTGCGGATGTACCACTGGCGCGAGGTGACGATCTCGAGCGGCTTGTCGCCCTTCTCGAAGAAGTTCGTCATGCGGTTGGTGGGCTTGGCGTCGCCCAGCATCTCGCCGGAGGCCTGCAGTGCCTCGACCAGCGCCTTGCGGGCCGAGAAGGTGGTCTTGCCAGCCATCTGCTCGTACATGGCGCGACCCGCCTGCGTGGTGAGCCATTCTGGGATGTCGCGAATGAGGCGGCCGTCCTTGCCCAGCACGGAGCGCATGGGCAGGGAGAGTTCACGCCACCACACGACGTCGGTGAGATCGCCGAAGGTACAGCACATGGCGATACCAGCCCCCTTGTCCATCTCCGCGGCCGGATGGGCCACCACGGGCAGCTCCACGCCGAAGATCGGGGAGGTTACGGCGGTGCCGAAGAGGTGCTGGTAGCGCTCGTCGTCCGGATGGGCGATCAGCGCCACGCACGCGGGCAACAGCTCTGGACGCGTGGTCTCGATGACGATGTCCTCGCCGTTCGTGGCGTGAAAAGCGAGGGAATGGTAAGCGCCCGGGTACTCGCGGGCCTCGAGTTCCGCTTGGGCCACAGCTGTCTGGAACGTGACGTCCCACAGACCGGGGGCCTGGTCCTGATAGGCCTCGCCGCGCTCCAGATTCTTCAGGAAGGCGGCCTGGGCGACGCGCTGGGCCTTGGCGCCGATGGTCTGGTAGTGCTGCTTCCAGTCCACGGACAGGCCAAGGTAGCGCCACAAGTCCTCGAACTGCTGCTCGTCCTGTGCGGTGAGCTTCCAACACAGCTCGATGAAGTTGCGGCGGGAAATTGGCTTCTGATCGGCGAACTTGATGGACTTGCCGTCCCCGCCGTCGTGCGGGGGAACGAAGTCAGGATCGTAGGGCAGCGAGGGATCGCAGCGAACACCGTAGTAGTTCTGGACGCGGCGCTCGGTGGGCAGGCCGTTGTCGTCCCAGCCCATTGGGTAGAACACGGACTTACCGCGCATGCGCTGGTAGCGGGCCACGGTATCGGTGTGCGTGTAGGAGAACACGTGACCGATGTGCAGGGAACCGGACACGGTGGGTGGGGGAGTGTCGATGGAATAGACGCTCTCGCGCGTCGCGGTGCGATCGAATGCGTAGGTTTGCTCTTCCTCCCAGCGCGCGCCCCAGCGCTGCTCAAGGCCTTCGAGGTTTGCACGATCCGGTACCTCCGTGTGAGCGAGGAGTTCGGACCGCTTCTTGTTCGTCGAATCAGTCATGGTGGACATTCTCCCACGAAGCCCTGGGTCTTCGCCCCTCGCGAGGGCAGTCACTGGCTCGCGGGAGCGGGAGGTTGCTCACGTGTTGCAGATTCTGTGGGTCCGTGATGTGGAGCATCGCCAACAAAGGCGTGGGTCAACGCCGTGCACCCACGAAGAACTCCGGCTGGAGCTTCAGGCTCGTTCCGATGCCTCTTTCGACACCTCCCCGATGGTTTGACACCTTCCCGATAACATGTGGTGAAAACGCTCGAGGAGGAGCTTGCGATGTACATGGTGGCACCGGTTCGAGGAATTCCCACACTGGCGAAGGGAGACGACGTGTGCGCGGTCATCTCAGCCTCCCTCAACACATTGAGATGGCCGGACGGCGGGATCTCGCTGTGGGGCGACGACGTCGTTGTCATCGCAGGAAAGATCGTGGCCAAAGCACAGGGACGCTACACCCGCCGCGACGAGCAGACGGCGGAACGGTTCGAGGACTTCGACGTGCACAACCTGCTGATGTTCCGCAATGTACCCAATCGCCTCGCCCTGTATCGTCCCGAGAACCCGGATCAGGTCGCGGCACAGATCAGGCACGGGCTCGCCGCCAGATTTGGCGGCAGACCCGGCGTGATCATTTCGGGATCGGAGCGCGAACGTTCCCGGGGGCGTGGACGGCGTGACATCGCCCTCGCAAGCGCAGGAATTGATCTGGCGACGTCGGCCGGGGAAGCCATCGTTGACTCACTTGCCGCGATGGGAGGCCTGGCCATGAATCAGTACCCGGACTGCCCCGTGGCAGTGATCCGTGGCGCCGAGGACATCCTGACCTTTGAGGACTGAGGGGGCTGGCTCTCCCCGTGGACACCTAGTTCCCCTGCATCTCCAGATCACGGTCCACCGAGGCCTGGACGCCGCGAACCACGGCCCGTCCGAAGCCCGCATCTTCGAGCGCGACCACTCCCGCCACCGTGGTTCCGCCGGGAGATTGCACCATGTCCGCGAGGTTGGCGGGCGTGAGGCCATCCTCCGCGCGGGCAAGCACCGTGGCCGCCGAACCGAGAACCGCCTGGGCGGCGATGCGAACGGCCTGAGCCTTGGGCAAACCGTTCTTGACTGCGGCCCGCGCCATGGCATCGATGTACCCGAACGTGAAGGCGGGGGAACAACCTGCGATCGCGGCGTAGACGGCCATGTCCTTCTCGGCCATGACTTCGACCAGTCCGACCGCCTCGAAGATGTCCTTCACGGCCTCCTGCTTGTCCTGCGTGACGAACTCGCCCGGGCACAGGGCGCTCATTGACTGGCGAATCATCGCGTTGACGTTCGGCATGATGCGAACCACCGGTTGATGATCGGCCAGATGCCCGGACATGGAGGTCAACGTGGTGCCGGCGGCAATGGAGACCAGAACGCTACCGTTGGCGGAGGCCTCTTCCTTGACATCCTCGAGAACCAGAGGAATGACATGTGGCTTGACCGCGAGGATGACGATGCCTCCTTTGCCGATCTGACGAACCAGTTCGGCGTTGCCATCGACCTTCTGAATACCCAACTCGGCCGCAATTTTCTTTGCATGCTCCGCATTCGGTTCGCTGACGAAGATCTGATCCGCACCATACAGTCCGCTGTCGATGACGCCGCGAATGATGGCGCTGCCCATGGCGCCGGCTCCGATGAATCCAAGCATTCTTCCTCCTTGTTGTTGTTCCCCATAGTAGTTTCAATATCCGGTCACCGGATATTGAAACGGTCCCCGGGGCAGCCGCGCATATATTTCCTTATTCGGGAAGGTAGAGCCTCAAAAGCTCGAAAAGACTAATTTTCCCGGTTTTGTGCACGGGAGTCGCATCGAGGAGGCACGGAGATCGCCACAATTCTCCCCACCTTCATCAAGGGGCCGGCTCATCCACAGAAGTGCCCCTGCCGCCACCGTACACAGAGCGCATTCATCATGATGCGTCCATGAAGGATTCCGGTGTCTACTCCTACAGAGAACTACTGAACAGGGGATACTCCCGCCGCCAGCTTGAGCGTTTGGTGCGAGAAGGAAGGCTCCGTAGAGTCGTCAAAGGATGGTATGCGGCGCCTCATGCACATCCTGATGTTGTGCGTGCCCTCATGACTCGAGCTCGATTGGGTTGTCTATCCGGCTGCGAATTCCATGGTCTCTGGGTGCCTCCAACTCCAGAGCTGCACGTTGTCTATGGTGAGGGGCATAAACCCAAACCTCGCCCCGGGCTGTCCATTCACCATGCCGAGTCTCGCCTGCCGAGAGTTCCTTTTTGGTCACTCGAGGACTGTTTGATGCAAGTGGTTCGCCACCATGGGACTGAGACCGCTTTGATTGTTTTGGAGTCTGCCATCAATCTCGGACGCATGCCGCAGTACGACAGTCTCTCCAATCTGGACCTCCCCTCGAAGAAAAGAGCTTTACTGCAAAAGCACCTCTCCATTGCGGAATCCGGAAGCGAGACACGTGTTCGATATTTCCTCCAGCGCCAAAGGATCTCAGTTCAACCTCAAGTTTTTATCCCGACAGTCGGCCGCGTGGACATGCTCGTAGGTCGAAAGCTGATCATCGAATGCGATGGTGAGGCCTACCATTCGTCGAGCGCGGCATTCGAGAGCGACCGCCTACGGGATATAGCCGCGGGCAATGCTGGATACAGAACAATGCGCCTGAGCTACCGGCAAATCTGGAACGGCTGGGAATCCACTCAACGGAGCATCATGGTGCGGATCGGGAGGAAGGACCACCAGCGGGCCTGATGGGCAGCCGCGCATATATTTCCTTATTCGGGAAGGTAGATCCTCAAAAGCGCGAAGAGACCGATTTTCCCGGTTTTGTGCACAGGAGTCCCATCGAGGAGGCACCGAGATCGCCGCCATGCTCCCCAACTTCATACCCGGGCCGACTCATCCGCAGGAATACACTTGCAGCTCCCGCATATGACGCGAGGCCATCATGATGCCTCCAAGTGCGCAGCTACACGTTGTCTACGGGGAGGATCGCAAACCCAGGTCCGGCCCGGGACTGTCCGTTGCTGAATCGGGAAGCGAGACTCGTGTCCGATATTTTCTTCGGCGCCAGAGGGTTTCGGTTCGGACCCAGGTGTCGATCCCTGACGTCGGTCGGGTGGCGAGGGCAGATGCGAACTCAAAGCCTCCGCAATCTCGACAAAGAGTCCACAAAACTTGTGAGGGTGTGAATGCAGTCACAAAGTTCCTGTATTCGCGAACGAGGGGAGGGTAATGAAGACAGCAGCAAGTTTTTTCATCACTCTTCGTATTGTCATCCGTGTTTGGGGTGGCGGGCGCAGCAAGTTGAGAGGCGCACAGCGAGAAATCCTCGTTGGGGCTGTATGTTGGGGGAGATAACTATTCCACCAATTGGAAATGGTGAATGAGGAAGGCAAGTTTGTTCTCCGAACTGGATATTGGAACATAACAAACGAACTCCTACAACCGGCAGTGACCGGAGGCTTCTTCTGGTTTGTCGCGGTGGCTGTCTCTGTCGTCATTTTGCTGACGCTAATCGTTTGGGTGGCGCGTCTCGTGACTTCTCCTTCTGGACTGGAGAAGAAGGCGCGTTCCCGCTGCAAAAAACGGCAGAATCTGAGAAAGCCTTTCCAAAAGCTCGTGATAGTTGCAAACGACATGATGTAGTCAACCGGAGTGAGCTGGCTCCAGCCTCCTGCCGTCTAGTTGTACCGAGGCAGGAGGCTGGTTGCACTTGGTTGACCGGGTTCGCCTGGTACGGTAGAGGCTTACTTCCGAGAGCCGACTAGTGTCTCTCAATAGTGCCCGACCCATGGGTCAGGGGCTGCGAGTAGGCGTGTCAGAAGTGGTTGTCGACGAGCGAGTGGACGTCGTGGTAGCTGACTTTCGTGTTTCGGTCTCGTTAGATCAACTCGCCTGCTTGGCTGTGGGCCTTCCAGCCGATTCGGGCGCGGTGGACGATGCCTAGCCTGTCAGGCACTGTCATGCGTTGCTGCACAGCCGGATGAACCGCGCGATAATGGAAGGGACGGGCAGGCGGTGCCTGTCACAGGGACTAAGGAGGACGTCATGTCGCGCGGTCGAGTTGTAGTGACAGGTGCATCGACTGGAATTGGCGAGGCCACGGCCCGCCGTCTGGTTGATGAAGGATTTGAAGTGGTTGCGGTGGCGCGTCGACACGGCAAGCTGCGGGAGCTTTCACGTGAGATCGGGTGCGACTTCTTCCCCGCGGACCTGACCGATCAGGATCGCATTGACAAGCTGGTGGAGTTCCTCGCCCTGGGTGATCCCGTCTGCGCGCTGGTCAATGTGGCCGGCGGAGCCATCGGAACCGATGCCGTCGCCGACGGTAAGCCGGAGGACTGGCAGGCAATGTACGACATGAATGTGCTGGCCACTCTTCGCCTGACCCAAGCACTTCTTCCGCAGCTGCGCGAGAAGGGCGGCGATGTCGTCTTCATAACGTCAACTGCCGCGCATGAACCCTACAAGGGCGGTGCGGGATACACGGCAGCCAAGCATGCCGAGTTGATGATTCCCCAGACCCTACGCTTGGAACTGGTGGGTGAACCCGTCCGCATCATCGAAATCGCGCCAGGAATGGTGAAGACCGAGGAGTTCTCGCTGCGTCGCCTCGGAGACGCGAAGGCTGCCGAGCAGGTATACGCGGGCGTGGATGCGCCTCTTGTCGCCGAGGACATCGCGGACATTGTTGCCTGGACCTTGACCCGCCCGCCACACGTCAACATCGATTCGGTGATCGTGCGCCCGGTGGCACAGGCAAACAGCTGGACGGTTGCGCGCAAGGAGCAGCCCGAGCCCGCGAAGCCACCCCGCACCGCTCTGCATGACATCGAGTAGGTGCCCCGGCACCAGGCGCGGGAATACTTGCGCCCCTCCCGACGTTCCCAACGTCACTGGAGGGAGCTGGCCCGCCCCTGCGCGGCGCGGCTAGACTATTCTTCGCATGCGTTGATCCGGCCCGCTCACGCGGGACATCACCGGTGAGCTCTCGGAAGAACGGGACGCGGCTTCGTCGTCCTCATTAGAACCGAGCGGATGGACTCGACATCGTCCCCAATGAGCGGCTGGGGCAACCCAGCAAGCGAGGTGGTACCGCGGTCCGGAGCAATGCTCAGGGGTCGTCCTCGTGTGTCGGATACACATTGAGGAGAGACATGAGCGAGCAGGCCCAGTACCCACTCCACCGTGAGGGCGCCGTGCAGGCGTCTCCCGAGTTCCCCAAGCTCGAGGAGGAGGTGCTCGCTTATTGGAATCAAGACGGCACCTTCCAAGCGTCGATTGACAACCGTCCAGCGGGACCGGATGGCACCAACGAATTCGTCTTCTACGACGGCCCGCCGTTCGCCAACGGCCTGCCACACTACGGCCACCTGCTGACGGGTTACGTCAAGGACCTCGTGGCCCGCTACCAGACCCAGCGTGGCAAGCGAGTCGAGCGCGTTTTCGGCTGGGACACCCATGGCTTGCCGGCCGAGCTGGAGGCCGAGCGCGAGTTGGGCATCGAGGACAAGTCCCAGATCGAAGAGATGGGCATCGCCACGTTCAACGAGGCCTGCCGTACCTCGGTCATGAAGTACGCCAACGTATGGGAAGACTACGTGGACCGTCAGGCCCGCTGGGTTGATTTCGAACACGGCTACAAGACGATGGACACCCCGTACATGGAGTCCGTCATCTGGGCATTCAAGACGCTGTGGGACAAAGGTTTGGCGTACGAGGGTTACCGCGTGCTCCCGTATTGCTGGAATGACCAGACTCCTTTGTCCAACCACGAGCTGCGCATGGACGACGACGTCTACCAGGACCGCACCGATCAGACCGTCACCGTGGGTCTCCGGCTGGAGACCGGCGAGTTGGCGCTCATCTGGACGACGACGCCCTGGACCCTCCCGTCCAATCTGGCCGTGGCCGCCGGCCCGGACATCGAGTACGTTGTGGTGCGCCCGAGCGAGGGCGAGCTGGCTGGCGAGAAGGTCGTGCTGGCTGAAGCTCTCCTGAGCTCGTACGCGAAGGAACTGGGGGAGGAGCCAGAGGTCGTGGAGCGTCTCAAGGGCGCCGAACTCGTGGGCCGTCGCTACGCCCCGATCTTCGACTACTTCGACACCCCGGAGCGCCGCGAAGAGGGTGCGGCCCCCGGGCCGAACGCGTGGACGATCATCTCCGGTGATTTCGTGACCACCGAGGACGGAACCGGTCTGGTTCATATTGCTCCCGCCTTCGGTGAGGACGATATGCTCGTCTGCAACGCCGTCGGCATCCGCCCGGTGGTCCCAGTGGATGAAGCCGGCCGTTTCACCAGCGAGGTCCCCGACTATGCGGGCATGCAGGTCTTCGACTCCAACCGATACATCATCGCGGACCTGCGCGAGGGTACCGGAAATCTCGCTGAGCACCCTTCGAGTGAGCGCGCGGTGTTGGTGCGTCAGGCCTCCTACACGCACTCCTACCCGCACTGCTGGCGCTGCCGTCAGCCCCTCATCTACAAGGCCGTGAGCTCGTGGTTCGTCAAAGTCACGCAGTTCCGTGACCGTATGGTCGAGCTCAACGAGCAGATCACCTGGGTTCCCGAGCACATCAAGGAGGGCGCCTTCGGCCACTGGCTGGCGGGCGCTCGCGATTGGTCCATCTCCCGCAACCGCTACTGGGGTTCTCCGATCCCGGTGTGGAAGTCGGACAATCCGGAGTACCCGAGGGTGGACGTGTACGGCTCCCTCGCCGAGATCGAGGCGGACTTCGGTCGCCTGCCGGTCAATGACAGCGGGGAAGTGGATCTGCATCGCCCCTACATTGACGATCTGACGCGCCCGAACCCGGATGACCCGACGGGGCAGTCGAAGATGGTGCGCATCGCCGATGTCATGGACTGCTGGTTCGATTCGGGATCCATGCCGTTCGCCCAGGTTCATTACCCCTTCGAGAATCAGGATTGGTTCGAGAAGCACTTCCCTGGCGACTTCATCGTGGAGTACATCGGCCAGACCCGCGGCTGGTTCTACCTGCTGCACGTGCTGTCCACCGCACTGTTCGATTCACCCGCCTTCACCTCGTGCGTTTCGCATGGCATCGTGCTGGGCAACGATGGTCAGAAGGCCTCCAAGTCGCGCCGCAACTACCCCGATCCGGTCGAGATGTTCGACAAGTACGGTTCGGACCCGGTGCGTTGGATGCTCATGAGCTCCACCATCCTGCGCGGAGGTAACCTGTCCGTCACGGAGGAGGGCATCCGCGAGGCGGTGCGCTCGGTCGAACTACCACTGTGGAACACCTGGTACTTTTTCGCGCTGTACTCGGGCACCTGCAATGGCGGCAATGGCTACCTGGCCATGCCGATCGATACGACCGACGCTGCGGTGCTCGCCGAGCTCGACGTCATGGACCGTTATGTCCTGGCCCGCACGCGCGATATGGCGAATGCCGCACGCGACGCTCTGGACATCTACGACATTCCGGCCGCCTCCCAGGCCATCCGCGACTATCTGGACGTGCTGACGAACTGGTACGTGCGCACCCAGCGCGATCGCTTCTGGCGCGAGGATGAGCGCGCGTTCGACACCCTGTACACCGCTCTGGAGACGCTGACCCGCGTCATGGCTGCGCTCTTCCCTATGGTCGCCGAGGAGATCTGGCGCGGCTTGACGGGTGGACGATCCGTGCATCTGACCGATTGGCCGGAACTGGGAGAGGCCCTTGCCGATTCCAAGCTGGTGGCTGAAATCGACGAGGTCCGCGAGATCGTCTCCGCCGCGCACTCGCTGCGCAAGGCGCACAACCTGCGTGTGCGCCAGCCGCTGAGGTCGCTGACCGTGGTGACGGACTTGGATCTGGCTCCCTACAGCGAGCTCGTTGCCGGAGAGGTCAATGTGAAGGACGTGCTGCTCAAGGATGTGGAGACCTCTGGCATGCAGGCCAAGCGGGAGCTGGCGGTTCTGCCGCGAGAACTCGATCCGGCCATGCGCAAGCTGACGTCGGTCCTGTTCAAGGCTGCTCGCGAGGGCAACTGGGAAGAGGTCGACGGCGGCGTGCGACTGAACGTCGAACCTCCCGTGGTGCTGGCCCCCAACCAGTACACCCTGACAACCCAGGTGGTCTCGGAGGAGGGTTCCGTGGCGGCGATGCTGGCCTCGGGTTCCTTCATCTCTCTGGACACAGTGCTGGACGCGGAGCTGGAAGCCGAGGGTTATGCTCGCGACGTGGTGCGTGCGGTGCAGGACGAGCGCAAGCGCGCCGGGCTGCACGTCGCCGATCGGATCGAGCTGACGTTGCGCGTTCCCGAGGAGAAGATTGCTGCCGTGGAGTCCTTCCTTGACTTCATCAAGGAGGAGACGTTGTCCCTGGCTGCCGCCGTGAATGGTGGAGCCGAGGACATCGAGGTCCGGGTTGTCAAAATCGAGGATCTCTGAGCGAGTGAACCCGCCGGTTGGGGGTGTGGCCCGACGGTTGAGGCAAAGAGCCTCCCTCCTGTTGAGTGCAGGCAGCAGGACGAAATCGAAACCCCGGGCCACTCAACCGGATGGTCGTTCAGCCAGCGAGGATATTCAATTGGCGGACCGCATACCAGCATCAACTCGGGCGAAAGGAAAATGCCATGAATGGCAAGAACGAGCAGGAGTTTGACCCGGCCGAGGAATTGGCTGCCATGGAGGATGAGGCGCGCGAGGATCGCGAGGCAGCCGAGGATGAAGAGTTCGATACGGCGATCAAGGCGGTGGTCTCTTCCGGGCTGATCGCGGGTCCCGATTCCTCGGTGATCAAGGACATCGTGAGTGAGGACGGCGCCGATCCGACCCAGGCAGCCGCCGACCGGCTGGAAGAAGATCTCCGGGTGGAGGCGATCTATCAGGACATTCTGACGCGGGCTCCCGAGCACAAGGTGCAGCCGTCGCTGGAGCGCGTGCGCGCATGCCTGGACCTGCTGGGAAATCCGGAGAAGGCGTACCACGCCATTCACATCACCGGGACCAACGGCAAGACATCCACCTCTCGCATGATCGAGGCGCTGCTGCGCGAGCGAGGACTGCGCACGGGCAGGTTCACCTCACCGCACCTGACCACGGTGCGTGAACGCATTTGCATCGATGGTCTCGCCATCTCGCGTGCCGACTTCATCGCCACGTGGGAGGACATCGCTCCAATCGTGGAGATGGTGGACGCCAACTCGCTTGCCGAGGGTGGCCCGCGGATGAGCTTCTTCGAGGTGTTCACCGTCATGGCCTATGCAGCTTTCGCCAATGCGCCGATCGATGTGGCCGTCGTGGAAGTGGGGATGGGCGGGCTGTGGGATGCCACGAACGTCGTTGACGCCGATGTCGCCGTGCTCACTCCGGTGGCGCTCGACCATGAGCGCTGGCTCGGATCCGCGATCGAGGACATCGCCCATGAGAAGCTGGGCATCGTCAAGCCGGGAGCGGTCCTCGTGAGTGCGCAGCAGCAACCGGTGGTCGCCGAGATGGCGGTGGAACGCTGCCGGGAGGTTCATGCGCGCCTCGTGATGGCGGGGCCACAGTTGCACGTGATCTCCCGCGAGACCGCGGTGGGTGGTCAGCTCGTCTCCGTGCAAACCCCGGCTGCGCGCTACGAGGACATTCCGTTGGCTCTGCGCGGTGACTACCAGGCGGACAACGCGGCGCTGGCACTCGCTGCAGTCGAGGCCTTCTTCGATGGCTCGGCGTTGGACGGGCTTGTTGTGGAGCACGCCCTCATGTCCGTTTCCTCGCCGGGACGGTTGGAAGTGGTGCGCAATTCGCCCACGATCATTGTGGATGCGGCCCACAACCCCCACGGCGCGCAAGCCACGGGACGCGCACTGCAGGAGTATTTCCCGGGCAGGCTTGTCGGAGTCGTGGCGATGATGGCGGACAAGGACGTGGAGGGATTCCTCGGGATGCTCGAGCCCGTGCTCGAGGAAATCGTGGTCACCGGAATGCCGACGAGCAGGGCAATGCCGGCGGAGGAGTTGGCGGAGATCGCAAACGACGTCTTCGGTGAGGACCGCGTGCATCTGGAAGAAGACCTCATCCAGGCCATCGATCTGGCTGCCACGCGAGCCGAGTCCGATGACACCGCCCCGATGGCCTCCCCGGCGGTTGTGGTCATGGGATCGATTCAACTGGTTTCCGAGGCCCGTGTGCTCATGGGAGTTTCTGCCGCAGACGGCGCATAGGGCATCCAAGCCAAAGTGGTGATGCACCGCGCGAGAGGTCCCACCTGTGACAATGTCACAGGTGGGACCTCTCGCCAGAACCGGGTCCTCTCCAGAACGCGCGTGCCTGCGGCCTTGTTCTTCGTGTCTTGAGCGATTTCAAGGACTCGGATCTCGCCGAACCATTTCGAAACCTGTGACATAGGCCCCACGATTTTCTCTGTGAGGTGAGAGAATGGACCTTATGAGTACTGAGCGTATTTTGATCCTTGTCAAGCCTGATGGCGTTCGTCGTGGCCTCGTCGGAGAGGTGCTGCGTCGCATCGAAACTAAGGGCTATGAACTGGAAGACGTCGCATGGAAGCATGCGACCCCGGAACTTCTTGCCAATCACTACAACGAACTTGTTGACAAGCCGTTCTATCCCGATATTGTCTCTTACATGACATCTGGTCCCATTGTGGCGGCCGTGTTCAACGGGGCGCGGGTAATCGAAGGCGTACGCAATCTCGCGGGCGTCACGGATCCAACTGCTGCCGCCCCCGGCACCATTCGCGGCGACTTCGCTCGCGACTGGGGCGACGGGCAAATCCTCAACATCGTTCACGCGTCGGATAGCCCGGAAAACGCAGAAAGAGAAATCGCCCTCTGGTTTGCCGAATAGCGGCACAGCCACTGGTGATTGCAAGGAGGCAATAACAGTGAAGGCACTAATCAACAACCCTCAGGATGTCGTCAACGAGGTTCTCGAGGGATTTTCAAGGGCCAATGCGGATCTTGTGAAGCTGTACAACGATCCGATCTGGGTGGGTCGTGCTGTACCTCGCGAGGGAGTGGCTGTCATTTCCGGCGGTGGCTCCGGGCACGAGCCACTGCATGCGGGATTCATCGGGGATGGAATGCTGGATGCCGCAGTTCCCGGTGCCATGTTCACGTCCCCTACTCCCGATGCCATCCTCGCCGCCATCGAGGGGGCGGACAATGGTCAGGGTGTGCTGTGCATCGTCAAGAACTACACCGGGGATGTCCTCAACTTTGAGATGGCCGCCGAACTCGCCGAGGCAAGTGGACATGAGGTGCGCTCGGTCCTGGTTGCCGACGACGTCGCCGTTGAGGATTCGACGTGGACTGCCGGACGCCGTGGCGTTGCCGGAACCGTCTTCGTGGAGAAAGTCGCCGGTGCGGTGGCCGCAGCCGGAGGCACACTCGACGAAGTCACGGCTGCTGCTCAGGCGATGTCGGACAGCGTTCGCTCCATGGGTTTGGCCCTGCGTGGATGTACATTGCCCCACGTTGGCGAACCCGGTTTCTTCCTGGCGGACGACGAGGTGGAGATGGGCGTGGGCATCCATGGCGAGCCCGGACGCCATCGCGTCCCGATGGCCAGCGCGGATGAACTCACAGACCAGCTCGTGGATGCGATTCTCGCGGACAAGGAGCTGAAGTCGGGCGAGGAGGTCATCGTGCTCGTCAATGGCATGGGGGCAACCCCGGGTTACGAACTCGACATCGTATTCCGCCGGGTCGCCCAGCGTCTCGATGCCGCGGAGATTGTCATCGCCCGCTCACTGGTGGGCAACTACGTGACGAGTCTGGACATGGAGGGAGTCTCGGTCTCCATCGCGAAGGTTGATCAGGCTATGCTCGAGCAGTGGGATGCGCCTGTTCATACCCCCGCGTTGCGGAAAGGATACTGATGATGACCCTTGGCCAGAAGTGGGTGCTTGCTTGGACAGCACTGGCGGCTGAGGCGGCGCACACCCATCGCGAGGAACTCACTGCGTTGGATCGCGCGATCGGTGATGCGGACCATGGAGAGAATCTCGATCGAGGATTCACTGCGGTCGAGTCTGCGCTTGCGCAGGAGATTCCCGACGATCCGGCACAGGTTTTTCGTACAATAGCGATGACTTTGATGTCCAAGGTCGGTGGCGCATCCGGGCCTTTGCTGGGGACCGCGTATTTGCGCATGTCCTCAAAGGCCTCGGCCGAGATCAGTCCACAGGAAGTTGCGGACATGATCGAGGCCGCCAGCGCTGGCATTCAGGCACGCGGCAAGGCCACGGAAGGCGAGAAGACCATGGTCGATGCGTGGGCCCCGGCGGCTCGCGCGGCTCAGGAGGCAGCTGGCTCCGGTGAGGACTGCTTGGGCGTGCTGCAGGCTGCGGCACAAGCCGCGGCAGTGGGAGCCGAGGCCACCAAACCGATGGTCGCCACCAAGGGTCGGGCATCGTATCTGGGTGAACGTTCAGCGGGACACCTTGATCCGGGGGCAGTTTCCACTTCATACCTACTAGACGCAGCAGTAAAGGCGGCAAGAGAAGAATGACAATCGGAACAATTGGGTTTGTACTAGTTTCGCACTCCAAAGCCGCGGCTATTGCGGTGGCGGACCTCGCCAAGGAGATGGCTCCGGACGTCCTGACCATCCCGGTGGGCGGGGACGCCAGCGGCGGCTTCGGCTCGGATGTTGCCGCCGTGTTGGATGCTTGCGAGAAGGTCGAAGAGACCTGCGAGCGCGTGATTGTGATGGCTGATCTCGGCTCTGCTCGCATGAGTGCCGAAATGGCGCTCGAGGCGGGACAGAATGCTGCCGACGGCACGCCTCGCCGTGTGATGGGCCCCGGCCCGTTCCTGGAGGGTACCGTCGCTGGCACGGCTTCCGCTCATGCGGGTGCTCGTCTCGCGCAGGTGGTTCGCGCCATCGCCTCGGCGTTGGAGTACTGGCGTGATTACAAGATGCCGGATGCCGAAGTGCCTGCTGCCACCTCCGGCGACGGTTTCCAGACCCAGGTGATGGTTGTGGACGACGCCGGTTTGCATGCCCGTCCTGCGGCTCTTCTTGCCCAGCTGGCCTCACAGGAGCCTGTCAAGATTCTCGTCAACGGCGTTGACGGCGACTCGATGATGGAACTCTTGCTGCTCGGTGTTCAGAAGGGGGAGCGAGTCATCGTTTCCAGTCCTGACCGCGGTTCGGAGGAATCCGTGAAGCGCATAGCGGCGGCGATTGCCGGGGGACTCGCCAAGTAACTCTCAACGGGAAGGCCGGGAACACCACGCATGTGGTGTTCCCGGCCTTCCCGTTGTTGGCCTATTGTGGGAGCGTGCACCTGAAATCGTTGACGCTTCGAGGCTTCAAGTCTTTCGCCTCGTCAACAACCATGCGTTTTGAGCCCGGCGTCAATTGCGTCGTGGGTCCGAACGGCTCAGGCAAGTCCAATGTGGTGGATGCTCTTGCCTGGGTGATGGGAGAGCAGGGCGCCAAGAACCTGCGCGGTGGGTCGATGTCGGACGTCATCTTTGCAGGAACCGCGAAGCGACCCGCACTGGGCCGCGCCGAGGTTGCCCTGACGATCGACAACGCTGACGGTCTCCTACCCATCGAGTACTCAGAGGTCACCATCTCGCGCACCCTGTTTCGTTCCGGGGGCTCCGAGTACGCCATCAATGGCACAGCCTGTCGTCTGCTCGACATTCAGGAGTTGCTCTCCGACACCGGCATGGGCAAGGAAATGCACGTCATCATCGGGCAGGGCCAGCTGGATGCGGTGTTGACCGCGTCGCCGGAGGATCGCCGCAGCTTCATCGAGGAGGCCTCGGGAGTCCTCAAGCATCGTAAGCGCAAGGAAAAGGCGCTGCGCAAGCTGGAGAACATGGCAGGATCCCTGACCAGAATCGAGGATCTTGCGGCAGAGCTGCGGCGCCAACTGGGCCCTTTGGCGCGTCAGGCCGAGGCGGCGCGAAAGGCACACGTGATCCAAGCCGAGGTTCGGGATGCGAGGGCGCGCATACTCGCGGATGATCTCGCCCAACAGCAGGCGCGACTCTCAACCCAGGCGTCCAATGAGAAGCAGATAGCCGACGAACGCGAACGAAATACGGTCCAGCTGAGCGCGGCGCGGGCGCGAGTTGACGATCTCGAGAGCCGCACGGCCCGCCTGCAGCCCGAACTTGCCTCCCTCGACGATCAGTGGGAGAGGCTGGGCACGCTCGAAGAACGGTTTCGTTCCCTCGTGCAGCTGGCTGCTGAGCGGCAGCGCTCATTGGCTGGCAACACTCAGAGCCAATACCAGGGCGAGCATCCGCAGGACATCCGCGAACGGGCCAAACGATCCTTCACCCAGGAGGAGGCTCTGCGTGCGGAGGTGACAGTGGCAGCGGATCGGCTCTCCGCCGTTGTCACGGAGCGTGAGGACCTGGAGAATGCGGAACGAAGGTTGGATCGTTCCGTCGTCGACCTCAATCGCGCAATTGCGGACCTGCGGGAGGCTGCGGCCCGGTTGGCGGGTCAGCTCGGTTCCAGGCGTACTCGTATCGAGGGACTGGAGAACGAGCTTGAGCGAGTGGTCGCAGCGGGGGAGATGGCGACTCGGCGTGCCGAGGAGGCAGGGCGAGCCTGCAAGGAGTTGGAGGAGCAGATCGCGGATCACTCCAACCCTGATGATTCGATGAGGGACGAACATGTCCGACTCGCCGCCCTGATCGAGGAGAAGCGCCAGGAGTTGGTGGAGGCTCGAGGGAGCCGTCAGGAGCAAGGGGAGTCAGTTGCCGCCTGGAGGGCCAAGGCCGAGACCCTCCAGCTTTCGCTGGAACCCGAGGATGCGACCGCGTGGATCATGGATTCGCAACGTCCAACTCTCGGGCTTTTGCGCGACCATCTGAGTGTTGCTCGGGGATGGGAGAACGCTGCCGAAGCCGCTCTGGCTGGCGCCGTGTCCGGGGTTGCCGCTTCTGGGGTCGAGGAGGCCGTGGACCTGCTGCGGGCCGCGCGTGCGGCCTCTGCGGGTCGGGTGCAGATCACGATTGCGCCAGACGATGCGGCCCGTGTTCCTGCGCACCGCTCCATCCCTGCGCACCGCGAGGTTGCCGCCATTCTCAGAGAGATCATCCCGGATACCGACCAGGCGGTCGCGGCGTTGGACGTCGTGACAGTGAGCGGCGCCGTTGGAGCGGCTGTCGCCGAGATTCTCCGTGACACCGTGCTCACCGTCGATCTGCTCGCCGCCCGAACGCTTCTGGACGCAGGGATCCCGCGGGTCGCGACGACCTCTGGCGACGTCCTGACGGCGGTGCGTGCGCAGGGCGGAGAAACCTCCTCGGCCTCGCTCTTGGCACGCCAGCAGTCCTACAACCAAGCTGTCTCGGAGGCTGAGGAAGCAGCGCGACGACTGTCCGAAGCCGCCGCGCGCGTGTCCGATTGTGAGAACTCATTGGAGAATTCGGAACAGGAGTTTCGGAGGGTGAGTGCTGACCTCACCGCGCGTGATTCCCAGCTCGTGGTGCTGACCGCCCAACTCGGGGTTCTGAGGCGTTCCGCCCAGTCCGCGCGTCAGGAGCGCGAGCGCGGCGAGGAACGTGTGGGACGGATCCGGGCGGAACTTTCACGGTTCAGGGAAGAACTGTCGCAGCTCGAGCAACGTCAAGCGGAGAGCACCGATGATCCGGATGAGTTGATACGACAGCTCTCTCAGAAGCAGGAAGAATCCCGGCGAGCCCATGACCGCACGCGCACCGCACGCCAGCGAGAGACTGATGCCCGCCTGCGCCTGCGGACCAATGAGGAGCGGTTGCGGGCGATGGCCGGAAAGGCTGAGGCTCTCGAACGCAATGCTCAGGCGGTGGAGGAGCGGATTGAGAGAGCCCGCCGCGCCGCTCAGCGCAGGGCCGTCTCCCAGAAGATCGCCCGTGGCGTCGAGGAGGATGCGCAACAGGCCCTTTCGGCGGTGTACGCAATCAGAAGCGACGTTGGCGAGCGGCGCACACAAGCCCAAGCCGAACGAACCACATTCGACAAAGAGCTTGCGACGGCCCGTCAGGAGGTTGACGCATTGCAGGCAGTGGGACGCGAACTGGCAGACAGCAGACACCAGTATGAACTGATGCAGGCAGAGTTGCGGCTGCGCCACGAACAGCTGGCTGCCCAGTCCGTTGAGGCATTGGGGATCCAAGCCGAGGATCTGATCAACGAGTACGGTCCGCATGTTCCCGTCCCCACCGATGGAGGCGAGGTGCCCTTCGTACGTGACGTGCAGGAGCAGCGCCTCGCCAAGTCGGAGAGGGCGCTGGCAAGACTGGGAAAGATCAACCCACTGGCCCTCGAAGAGCACGCGGCGCTGGAGGAACGTCAGAAGTATCTGTCCGATCAGCTTGCCGATCTGAAGAAATCCCGTGATGACCTCTTGCGCATCGTTCGCGACATCGATCAGCATGTCGAAGAAGTGCTTGACTCGGCATTGCGCGAGGTTTCCGAGTGGTTCGAAGTCATCTTCTCGAAGCTGTTCCCCGGAGGGGAGGGGCGAATGGTCCTCACCGATCCCGGTAATCCGCTCACCACCGGCGTTGATCTGGAGGCGCGGCCCCCCGGTAAACGCGTCAAGCGTCTCTCGCTCCTTTCCGGGGGCGAGCGATCCTTGACGGCCATTGCCTTTCTGGTGGCGATCTTCATGGCCCGCCCCTCGCCCTTCTACGTCATGGACGAGGTTGAGGCGGCACTCGACGACGTCAATCTGTCGCGGCTGCTTGACATCTTCCGCGACCTGCAGGAACACTCACAGCTTCTGGTCGTGACACACCAGAAGCGGACGATGGAGATCGCGGACACTCTCTACGGGGTCACCATGCGTGACGACGGCGTCTCCCACGTCATTTCGCAGCGCATGCGTGACATCGTTCCATCTGACGTCGCGTGATGCGGGGCTTTCGAGACTCCTCGGAGACCGGTTGTGACTCGCGGGAGATTCGATGTTAGCGATTTGTTATTCATAGCTTGACAATGGGTTTTCCAAATGTTAGAGAATTCACCCTGTGGTCTGATGTTGTCCCCGTGGCAAAGCAGAAAAATCCGGGATAATGGACAACGTGATCGTCGCTATCTTGATTGTCCTGTTCATCCTTGCCGCGGCCGCCGCGGTCTACATCGGAGTGTTCTACACACGGCAGAACAACGTGTCCGATTGGGTCGCCTCATCAGTTGACGCATGGCGGGCCGATGAACTCGACACCGACGACTTCGAGATTCAGATTCAGAACACTCAGGTCAGCGACCTCTTCGAATCCTTCCCTCGGGATCAGAGCGCCTACTACACTCCTGAGGACGTGGAGGAGACCTGGGAACAGATGGTGACGCTCGAACGCGATGCCGCCGAGCACGTCAAGGAAGCCACGGCACCCGTCATCGCGAAGATGACGTCTGCTGCGGGCAAGCTTCCCGCAAAGTTGCCAACCAGGCTGCGCCGAAGTGCAGGCAGCATCCCTTCCGCCCCGGAGGCGGACCCGGCGGCCAACCCTCAGAAGATGGCCAGCTAGAGGGCAAGAACTTCTTCGCGACTTTCCACAAAAGCGGTCACACAATCACGGATGTCCTGCTCGCTGTGTGCGGCCGAGAGCTGCACGCGAATTCGGGCCTTGCCGAGAGGAACAACGGGATAGGAGAATCCCGTGACGTACACACCCCGATTCAACATGGCCGTGGCGATGTCGGCGGCCATGCGGGCGCCGTCGTCGCCGCCGAACATGACGGCCACGATGGCATGAGAGCCGGACAGCAACTCGAAGCCGGCCTCGGCCATGAGCCTGCGGAAGAGACCGGCGTTGGTGGATACTCGGGTGCGCAGAACATCGCCGTTGCGGGCCAGCCGCAGCGCCTGCAGGGAACCCGCAACTATTGCGGGGGCAACGGCATTGGAGAAGAGATAGGGGCGGGCTCGCTGTCTGAGCAGTTCGACCACCTCGTGAGGCCCGGCGACGTATCCGCCCGAGGCCCCGCCCAGTGCCTTGCCGAGAGTGCCCGTCACGATGTCCACGCGCTCGCGGACACCGAACATGGAGGGAGTTCCGGCGCCCCGTTCACCAACCACGCCCGTGGCGTGCGAATCGTCCACCAGAACCATGGCACCGAACTCCTCGGCCAGACTGCAAATTTCGGGGAGTCTGGCGAAGTATCCGTCCATGGAGAAGACTCCGTCGGTTGCGATGAGGATGCGTCGCGCCCCGTTCTCCTTGGCCATCACCAGTTTCCGGTGAAGGTCCTCCATGTCCGAGTTGCGGTAGCGCAGCCGCTGCGCCTTGCACAGGCGGATGCCATCGATGATGGAGGCGTGATTCAGTTCATCGGATACCACCGCGTCCTCAGGGCCCAGGAGAACCTCGAAGACGCCTCCATTGGCGTCGAAGCAGGAGGAGAACAGGATGGCGTCCTGCATACCCACGAACTCGGCGATACGCCGCTCCAACTCCCGATGGATGGTTTGAGTGCCGCAGATGAAGCGCACCGAGGCCGTGCCGTATCCGAACTCGTCCATGCCACGCTTGGCCGCCGCGATGATCTCAGGGTTGTCGGCCAAGCCGAGGTAGTTGTTGGCACAGAAGTTCAGACAGTCACCCAGGTCCGTGGCGATGTGGGCCGACTGTGCGGTGGTGATGGGGCGCTCTGCTTTGTAGAGACCGCCCACGCGGATCTGGTCCAGATCGGCCGAGATTTCCTCGCGAATGGTAAACATCAATGGCTCCAATCCATGATCACTTTGCCGCAGGCACCGGAGCGGGCCGCCGCGAATGCTTCGGCCCAATCGCCCGCGTCAAATCGGTGGGTGATGATCGAACGAATCTGCTGCCGCAGAGTCGATGAGCTGGTGAGAAGAGTTGCTGCCTTGAACCAGGTATCGAACATCATGCGCCCGTAGACACCCTGGAGGGTGAGCATGCGCGTGATGACCTTGTTCCAGTCAATCGAGTAGGGGTGTGCGGGCAGGCCAAGCATGGCGATCTTGCCCCCGAAATTGCACAGGTCGATCATCTGGGCCATGGCATGAGGGCTGCCGCTCATCTCCAGCCCCACGTCGAAGCCCTCAAGGATGTCCAGTCGCGGCATGATGTCGGCGAGATTCTCGCGGGAGACATTGACTGTCTCAATGCCCTCGATGACCTGGGAGAGTACCAATCGCTCGTCGGAGATGTCCGTGAGGACCACCTGACGGGCTCCGATGTGGCGGGCGATTGCCGCTGCCATCGTTCCGATGGGGCCGGCCCCGCAGATGAGCACATCCTCGGTTGCCAACGGATACTGGAAGGCGGTGTGCACGGCGTTGCCGAAAGGATCGAAGAGAGTTCCGAGTTCGGGGTCGATGACCTCTGGCTGCACCCACACGTTTCGGGCCGGAACCACCACGTAATCGGCGAATGCTCCGTCACGATCCACTCCGATGGAGCTGGCACGCAAGCACATGTGGTGGCGCCCGCGTCGGCAATTCGAGCAGCGTCTGCACACCACATGCCCCTCGACCGAGACTCTTTGCCCGGCATGCAGTTCATCCACGCCGTCTCCCTCGGGTACAGAGGAACCAACGTCCACGATTTCGCCGTAGAACTCGTGACCGATGATCTGACCGGCGTGGACGTGAGCGGCTGCGAAGTCGTCCCACGCTTCGATGTGCAAGTCGGTGCCACACAATCCTGCGCGCAATACACGGATTTTCACCTCGGAACGGCCCGCCACGGGTTCGGGAACCTCACGCAGCTCCAAACCCGCTCCCTCGCGGGGCTTTACCAGTGCTCGCATCACGCCTCACCATCGTCTTGTGAACATCTATTCATACATTATGTGAGACCGCTGCACTTTACCGGTCACACTTATGGAAAATTGCGCGCAAAGTAGGGGAGACTGGCATTGTGGATACCACCCAGATAATCATCATTTCAGTAGTTGGCCTGCTGCTTGTCGCGGGCGTCATCGCGGGTTTCATCGCGAGTCAGCGCCGCCGCAAGCAGCTGGAAGCACCCAAGACGGAACAGCCACCGGTTCTCCCGGAACGGCCAGCCGCTGACGAGAAGCAGGCTGGCGCGGAGTTCGCCGAGGACGCGGATACACCCCAGGTCTACGAACCGGAAGAGATAGCAGTGGAGCCGGAGATATCGGTTCCGGCAATCGAACTTCCCGAATCCGTCCCTTCGCGCCTGCAACGCCTGCGCGCGCGGTTGGCTCGCTCCGGTGGCCTCGGGCAATCGCTTCTGGCGATCCTCTCCCGCGGCGACCTCTCACCCGAGGACTGGGAGGAACTCGAGGACACCCTCCTGGTTGCAGACATTGGTCTGGAGCCGACCACGCAGATCATGGAGAGCCTGAAGACCCAGACCAAGGTTGAGGGGACTCGCGACCCCGGGCGGGTGCGCGAGATCCTGCGAGCGGAACTGCTCGAACTCGTCGACCCGACCATGGACCGCAGCATCTCCACCCAGCCCGAAGAAGGAGCTGACGGTACCCTGCATCCGGCCACCATGCTCATGGTTGGTGTCAACGGAACGGGCAAGACCACCACCGTGGGCAAACTGGCGCGCGTTTTGGTCGCGGAGGGCCAGTCCGTGGTTCTCGGAGCTGCCGACACCTTCCGTGCTGCGGCGGCGGATCAGTTGAGTACATGGGGTGAGAGGGTCGGCGTTGAGGTCATCCGCTCCGAGCGCGAAGGGGCCGACCCGGCGTCGGTCGCTTTCGAGGCGGTGAAGGTCGGGCGCGCGCGCGGCGTCGACGTCGTCCTCGTGGACACCGCCGGTCGTCTGCAGAACAAGGCCGGTCTCATGGACGAACTGGGCAAGATCAAGCGCGTCATGGAGAAAAATGCTCCCGTGCGCGAGGTTCTGCTGGTCCTGGACGCCACCACGGGCCAGAACGGCTTGCAGCAGGCCAAGGTGTTTTCCGAGGTCACCGGCATCACCGGCATCGTACTCACCAAGCTGGATGGCACCGCCAAGGGAGGCATCGTCGTTGCGGTGCAACGCGAGCTCGGCGTTCCCGTGAAGTTCATCGGTCTGGGAGAGGGCGCTGACGACTTGGCTCCCTTCGATCCGGAAGCCTTCGTGGACGCGCTCTTGGGCTGAGCCGGAGTTTCGGCTCCATCCAATCCAGTGGCGCGGCACTGCTTTGCGGCGTGAGGTGGTACCTCACGCGACCTTGGCGGTGCCGCGCCGTTGTTTTGATCCTCCGAAGGCGTATCGTGAGTTGCCCACTCGTTGGGACATTTCGTGACCGCCATCACCTGAAATCGCAGGCTTTGTGGCCCTGTTTACACCCCCGTAGCATGGCGGCAAAAACCGTTACATTCCAGTAACGACGGTGCCCCCCAAATGAAATCGCGCTCAAGCAGACTTCTAGTTATGAGCCGGCCGAAGGAGCCGGACGCTAGGAGGACACCATGGAAGCCCTCAACACGGGCGCGACGGCATGGATGCTGATGTCAGCATCCCTCGTGCTGCTCATGACACCTGCGCTGGCATTCTTTTACGGGGGCATGAGCCGAGCGAAGTCCGTCCTCAACATGATGATGATGTCGATGGGCGTACTTGCCATCGTTGGCGTCATCTATCCGCTGTGGGGATACTCGATGAGCTACGGCGAATCCTCGATTGCAGGAATCTTCGCCAATCCTTTTGATGGATTCAATCTCGCGGGCCTCATCTATGGCCCTGATGGAAACTTCCTCCTCGATGACATGGGAGTACCCGCCATTGTGGGAGTTGCATTCCAGGCAACATTCGCCATCATCACGGTGGCGCTGATATCGGGAGCGGTGGCCGATCGAACCAAGTTCTCCACATGGCTGGTTTTCAGTGGCCTGTGGGCAACACTCGCTTACTTCCCGATGGCCCACATGGTTTGGGGTGGCGGCCTGCTCTCCGATTCCGAGAACGGCTTTGCGTCATGGATTTTCGGTTCGGCGGACGGAGCGGCACTCGTTGCCCCCATTGACTTCGCAGGCGGAACCGTGGTTCACATCAACGCCGGTATTGCCGCTCTGGTACTCGTCGTGATCGTGGGCAAGCGCAAGGGCTTCGGTACGCAAGCCTTCCGCCCCCACAACATTCCATTCGTCATGTTGGGTGCCGCCTTGCTGTGGTTCGGCTGGTTCGGTTTCAACGCCGGGTCCGCTTTCACCGCCGACGGCGCAGCCGGCCTCGCCTGGGTCAACACCACCAGTGCGACCGCTGCTGCCATACTCGGATGGATTGTCACTGAGAAGATTCGCTTTGGCCACATGACTGCCCTGGGCGCAGCCTCGGGTGTGGTTGCGGGATTGGTGGCCATCACGCCGGCCGCAGGTTCCCTGAGCCCCTTCGGTTCCATCGTGCTCGGTGCGATCTCAGGAGCCGTCTGCTCGCTGGCCATCGCTCTGAAGAACAAGTACGGCTACGACGATTCGCTTGACGTGGTGGGTGTCCACCTGGTTGGTGGCCTCATTGGTACCGTGCTCGTGGGCCTCCTCGCCACCGATACTGGACTGTTCTACGGCGGTGGTTGGAAGCAACTCGTTGTCCAGATTGTGATTGCACTGGTTGCACTGATCTACTCTGGAGTTATCACGGCCATCATCGGATACGCGCTCAAGGCCACCATTGGCTGGCGTGTCAGCGCTGAAGATGAGGACCGAGGCATCGATTCCGCCGAACACGGAGAGTCCGCATACGATCAGCTGGTCGGCGCCTACTCGAAGGAGATCTGACCATGAAGCTAGTCACAGCAATTATCCAGCCGCACCGTCTCGAAGAGGTCAAGAAGGCCGTCATGGCGGAGGGAGTCAAGGGGATGACTGTCTCCCAGGTCAACGGCTACGGCCGTCAGCGTGGCCACACCGAGGTCTACCGGGGCGCAGAGTACACGGTTGACCTTCTCCCCAAGGTCAAGATCGAACTGGTTTGTGCCGATGAAGAGGCGTCCGGTCTGGTCCAGACCATCGCTCAGTCCGCACGCTCGGGACGCATCGGAGACGGCAAGATCTGGATCACCGCCGTTGACGAAGTGATCCGAGTCCGCACCGGGGACTCCGGAGAGGACGCACTCTAGGGAGAGGGGCTGGAAAAGCTCCTGTTGTGGGAGGGGCCCGAGCTCGTGAGTTCGGGCCCCTCCTCAATTTCCGAACGGGGTAGGAAGAAGGATGGGCCATGGCCTCGACTCACCAGGAAGCAATTCTTCAACTGCGCGAACTGCGCCGAACGGTCGCACCCGTCGGCAGGGAATCCCGAACGCAGTGGACCACCCAGACGGAAAAAGCCCTGGTCCAACTATGGGAAGGTGCCCTCGCCGAGCAGGGAGTCCACGAGGAGCCACAGGGACTGGCGCTCGCGGCCGTCGGATCGCTGGGAAGGAGGGACTGTGGCCCGGAATCGGACATCGATCTGGTCCTGCTTCACGATGGCAAACCGCATCGTGAACTGAAGGACGGTCTACAAGGGCTCGCGGACTCGCTGTGGTACCCGATCTGGGACTCGCACATGGAACTTGATCACTCGGTGCGTTCACTCGCTGAATGCCGCGGAATCGCCAAGGCGGACCTTGCGGCATCGCTCGGCCTGCTCGACGTTCGCCGCGTCGCGGGGGACAGAGAATTGGTGGAGGACGCCACCTCCCGCATCCTGGCCGACTGGCGCTCGGGAGCCCGGCAACGTTTCTCCGAACTGATCGATGAACAGGTCTCGCGGCGCCGCCAATTCGGCCGCCTCGCCTACCTCATCGAAGGCGACATCAAGGAGGCCGCCGGTGGTCTGCGCGACGCGTTGCTCATCAAGGCGATGGTGGCCTCCTGGCTGACGGAGCGCCCCGCCATAGCGTACGAACCCGCATACGAGTTCCTTCTGAACGTGCGCGATGCGCTCGCCAGCCTCACCCACCGCCACAATCACGTGCTTCGTATGGAACACCAGGACGACGTTGCCGCGCTGCTCGGCTTCACGGGCGAGACCGGACAGGATCCGGCCGACGAACTTCTCATGGAGATCGCCCAGGCGGCACGAACCATCCGTGCCGCCTACACCGAGACTTCCCGCCGCGCCCAGAGCAACCTGCAACCGCCGGAGCGTTCGCGATTCAAGCCGCGCATGGTCCGTGGCCGCTTGGCCCCTCCCATCCTCCAAGAGGTCGCTCCCGGGGTGGCGGAGAACAGTGGGGAACTCGTGCTTGCCAGTTCCGGCAACCCCGCCGATCCGCGGCTCCTCCTCGCAACGGCACGCGCGGCGGCCGAAAGGGACCTACCCATCCGCCTGGCGACTCTGCAACACCTGGAGCAGGCAGGCGCCGGGCGCGAACTGGCTTATCGTTGGAAACTGGGGGAGGCGTGGCCGGACTGGGCCCGCGAGGACTTCGAGGCGATTCTGGCCTGCGAGCGGGCCCAGATCACCGTATGGGAGTTCATGGACATTGCGGGACTGCTCACTGAGCTCGTGCCCGTATGGCAGGAGATCCGGAATCTTCCCCAACGCTCGGTCATTCACCGCCACACCGTTGATCGCCACCAGATCGAGGTCGTCTCGCGGATCCCTCGGATGACATCGGGCGATGTTGCCCTGAATGACCTCAGCCGCGGGCGGCGCAGCGCCCTGCTGCTCTCGGCGATGTTCCACGACATCGGGAAGCGACCGGGACACCCCGAACATGCGCAGCGGGGCGCCGAGATGATCCCGGGCATCCTCACGCCGATGGGGTATGAGCAGGAGGTCATCGACGACGTCGTCGTGCTCACCCGCCATCACCTGCTTCTGGGCGACCTCGCCACCTCCGCCGACCCGGAGGAGCCGTGTACCTGGGAGGTGATCTCGCGTGCGGTGAACGGCGACCCGGAACTGCTGGCCTGCCTGCACATGCTCACCCAGGCGGATGCCTCCTCGTGCAAACCGGAGGCCTGGGACGCGTGGAAGGCGAGCCTTGTGGCCAATCTGGTAAGGAACACCCGGGTGTCACTGGCGTAGACTGTATGTCAGTCAATCCATCAAGGCAGTGAACCTGACCGCGACTCGAAGGTAGGCCTGTGTTCAACACACTCTCCGACCGCATTACCGGATCTTTCAAGAACCTGCGTTCCAAGGGGCGTCTCTCCTCGGCCGATGTCGAGCAGACCATTGGCGAGATTCGTCGCGCCCTGCTCGATGCGGATGTCGCCCTGCCGGTTGTCCGCTCCTTCACCGCGGCCGTGCGGGAGAAGGCCACCGGAGCGCTGGCGTCCCAGGCCCTTAACCCCGGCCAGCAGGTGGTTCGCATCGTCAACGACGAGTTGATCGAGATCCTCGGCGGCGAGTCACGCGATCTGAACATGGCCGAGACGGCGCCCACCGTCATCATGCTGGCGGGACTTCAGGGTGCCGGTAAGACGACCCTCGCCGGAAAACTGGGCCGGTGGTTGCGCGAGCGGAACAAGAAGGTTCTGCTGGTAGCCTCCGACTTGCAGCGCCCCAACGCGGTGCAGCAGCTCGAGGTGGTTGGAACCCGCGCCGATGTGGACGTGTGGGCACCCGAGCCCGGCAACGGGGTCGGCGATCCGGTCCACGTGGCGCGCACGGGAGTCGAATTCGGACGTGGGAACGGCTACGACGTCGTCGTCGTCGATACCGCGGGCCGCCTCGGCGTCGATCAGGAGATGATGGCCCAGGCCATCAACATTCGCGACGCGGTCAGTCCCAACGAAATCCTCTTCGTGGTCGATTCCATGATCGGCCAGGACGCCGTGGCCACTGCCAACGCTTTCAAGGACGGCGTTGGCTTCACCGGAGTGGTGCTCTCCAAGCTGGACGGCGACACCCGTGGCGGTGCGGCGCTCTCCGTGCGAGGGGTCACTGGCCGCCCGATCCTCTTCGCCTCGACCGGCGAGAAGCTCGAAGATTTCGAGCGCTTCCACGCGGACCGCATGGCCTCGCGAATTCTCGATATGGGCGACATCCTCACCCTCATCGAGCAGGCCGAACGCACCTGGGATGAGCAGCAGCAGGCCGAACTGGCATCGAAGATGGCCGAGGGCGAGTTCACCCTGTCCGACTTCATCGATCAGCTGCACCAGCTCAAGCGTATGGGCTCCATGAAGAAGATCATGGGCATGTTGCCGGGAATGGGCCAGTATCGTGATGCGCTCGAAGCTTTTGACGAGAGTTCCACGGATCGCATCGAGGCCATCGTCAACTCCATGACTCCGGCCGAGCGCAATGACCCCAAGATCCTCAATGGCTCGCGCCGCATGCGCATTGCCAAGGGTTCGGGTACCACGGTGCAGGAGATCAATGCCTTCATCGATCGTTTCGCGCAGGCCAAGAAGATGATGCAGCAGATGTCTCGCGGCGGCGGTGTTCCAGGTATGCCGGGAATGCCAGGCGTGGGCGGCGGTTCACGCAAGTCCAAGCGCGCCCAGAAGAAGACCTCAGGAAACAAGAAGGGCCGTTCAGGTAATCCCGCCAAGCGCGCCCGTCAGGAAGCCGAGGCAGCCGCCAAGGCCAACTTGGAAGCTCAGGGCACGCCGCAACCGCAGCGCGGTTCAGCTTTCGGGGCGGGCGCACCTGCTGCTGACCCCCGGGCGGGCCAGACTCCCAATCTGGAGGATTTCGACATGAAGGATCTGCAGCGCTTCCTGCGCTAGAAATCGAGCGGGACCTGTCCCTCGGGGATGTCGTCGTAGGAACTGGGATCCTCGATCGGCTCCACGTGCACCATGACGTGCAGGTCGGGCACGGCAATCTTCATCTCCGACTTGATGATCTCGGCGAGTCTGTGGCTGCGATGAACGGTCCAGGTGCCGGGCACCAGCAGATCGACGTTCGCGAAGGCCTCGCGTCCGGAGGCGCGGGTCTGGAGTCCGTGGAAGCTCACCTTGTCGCTGGCGTGGCTGCGCAGCACCTCAATGATCGCCTTGTTCTGTTCGGCGGGCAGGGTTGCGTCCATGAGGCCGTTGAGGGAGGAACGCACCAGCCGGAATCCGGTGAACGTGATGTTGATGGCGACCGCCAAGGCGACGAGTGGATCAAGGATCTGCCAGTGGGTGAGGCCAACCAGTCCGATGCCAATCAACACACCAGCGCTCGTGACGACGTCGGTCATCAGGTGAGTGCCGTCCGCCTGCAATGTGGGGGAGCGGTGTGCCTTGCCCACCCGAAGCAGAACCAGGGCGACGGCGCCGTTGACGATTGAGGCCACCACGGAGATGAGGAGGCCGATCCCCACGTTGTCCAGCGGGCGCGGATTGATGATGCGTTCGATGGTGGCGAAGATGATGATGGTTGCGGCGGCCAGAATCATGGCGCCTTCGATCCCCGCGGAGAAGTACTCGGCCTTGGAACGTCCGAAGATGAATCGTTCGTCGGCGGGCTTGGAGGCCTGATGGAGCACCACGAGCGCCACGATTGCCGCGATGAGGTTGACTATTGACTCCGCGGCGTCGGAAAGCAGTCCGACGGATCCCGTCATGAGATAGGCGCCGGCCTTCAACGCGATGGTGAGCAGAGCCGCGGCAACTGAGAGCCACGCGTACTTCATGAGGTTGACGGATTGATTGTTTGCCACCCGAACATTGTGGGGCCTTTGACCCACGAAACCCAAGGTGGGACTGCCAAATGCAAGAGATGGCACGTTGTTCGGAGACCCGAACCGAAGGACTTCGGTCCGGGGTATTTCCTCCCGTGTGTGTGATGCCACCAAGATGATCCGTGAGAGTAATTGCTGGGATGGCGGGGTTTCTGGCACAATGAGGCGTTGTACTCGGACGGACGAAGTCCCTCTCAACTCCGTTGCGTCCCTGTCTCGAATCCTGCTTCACATGGTCCCCCGTGTGCAAGCAGTGCGTTCACCTCAATTCAGAACCAGGAGTGACCACACAAGTGGCAGTCAAGATTCGTCTCAAGCGCATGGGTAAGATCCGTGCACCTTTCTACCGCGTCGTCGTCGTCGATTCTCGCAAGCGCCGTGACGGTGCTGTCATCGAGGAGATCGGCCAGTACCATCCGACCGAGAATCCCTCGTTCATCAAGATCGACTCCGAGCGCGTGCAGTACTGGCTCTCGGTTGGTGCACAGCCTTCCGATTCGGTCAAGCAGCAGCTCAAGATCACCGGTGATTGGCAGAAGTTCAAGGGCCTGCCGGGTGCCGAGGGGCGCCTGTTGGTCAAGGACACTGTTGACCGCGAGTCGGCTCGCAAGGCCGCCGTCGAGTCGGTTCAGAACGACGCCGAGAAGCGTCGCGCAGCCGCCGCTGAGGCCAAGGCCGCCGCCGAAGCTTCAGCTTCCACCGAAGCCGAAGCCGGAGAGGATGCCTGATGCTCGCTGAAGCCCTGGAGCATTTGGTCCGCGGAATTGTTGACACCCCCGACGATGTCGAGGTGCAGTCGCGCAATACCCGCCGTGGCGAGCTCCTCGAGGTCCGGGTCAACCCGGAGGACCTCGGGCGCGTCATCGGACGCAATGGGCGCACGGCAAAGGCGCTTCGTTCGGTGATGGGCGCGCTGTCGAGCAAGGGCTCGATTCGTGTGGACGTCATCGAAACCGACCAGCGTTAAGCTATTTTTCACTGGACCGGCCCTCAACCTAGTTGTGGGCCGGTTCGTGGTATTGGAGATCTTGTGCAGTTGACTGTTGCCATCATTGGTGCGCCTCATGGACTCAAGGGAGAGGTGCGCCTCGACGTTCGTACCGATTCACCGCAGCGCCGCCTCGCCGCGGGATCAATGCTGGAGACCGAGCCCGCCGAGGTCGGTCCCCTCACCATTGAACGGGCCCGAGAGTACAAGGGTGCCACCTACGTGCTGTTTTCCGAGTGTCGTGATCGAAGCGGCGCCGAAGCCCTGCGCGGTGTTTCGCTCATCGTGGAGACGGACGAGGAGGAAGATGCCGAGGAAGACGCCTGGTATCGCCACGAACTCGTGGGCCTGGAGGTCCTCGACCCCGATGGCTACACGCTGGGCGAGGTGATCGCTTTGGAGTCCATGCCCGCTCAGGATCTGCTCGTGGTGCGCGAGCCCGATGGCATCGTCACCCGTGTGCCGTTCGTCAAGCAGATCGTGACCGAGGTTGATCTGGCCGATGGGTGCGTGGTGGTCGATGCCCCGGCGGGTCTCTTTTCCGAGGACGAGATCGTTGTGGCGGACGATTCGGACGCTTCGGATGATTCGGACCACGGCGAGTAGCGGGCGCGGTCGATGAGATTCGATATCATCTCGGTCTTTCCCGAGTTCTTCGATGTGCTCAACCTGTCCCTGTTGGGCAAGGCTCAGGAGCGGGGTATCCTTCGCATCAATTCACACGATCTGCGTGAGTGGACTGATGACCCGCACCGCACGGTGGACGACACCCCGGCGGGTGGCGGGGCAGGGATGGTGATGCGCCCGGATGTCTGGGGGCGCGCCCTCGACTCGATCCTTCCCGCGGAGGTCACCGACGCTGCGGGAGTTGTGAGCCCGGGAACAGTGTTGGCAGTTCCGACGCCGTCCGGAGAACGCCTGACGCAGCGAACCTGCGAGCGGTTGGCGGCCACCTCTCAGCAAATCGTCATTGCCTGTGGAAGGTACGAGGGCATCGACTCGCGTGTGGCCGAACACTACGGTTCACGCGGCATCGAGGTCTTCGAGTACTCACTCGGTGACTACGTACTCAACGGCGGTGAAGTTGCCGCGGTTGCGCTGGTGGAGGCCGTCGGTCGACTTCTGCCGGGCATGGTGGGCAACCCCGAGTCCCTCGTTGAGGAGTCGCACGGAGCGGCCGGTCTGCTGGAATATCCGGTGTTCACGCGCCCCAGTCAATGGCAGGGGTTGGCAATTCCGGATGTGCTGACTTCCGGCAACCACGGAGCGGTGGCGCGATGGCGTCGGGATCGGGCGATTGCGAAAACGGTGGCTCGCCGTCCGGACATGATCCTGCAGCTCGATGCCGCCCGGCTGGACAAGAAGGACAAGGTGGTGCTGGCCGAGCACGGTTACCTGGTTCCTTCGGGAGTGGATCACCCGGTTCCGGTGGGTGCACGGCTCGCGAATGACGACGACGTCGTCGCCCTGGCCGAACTGGCGGCGCGCACGTTCCCGGATGCGGCTCCACCCGAGCTGGGGGCCAAGGCGATCGCGGACTTCGTGAGTGAGAACCTTTCCGAGGTGTCCTTTGCCGGCCATCTCGCCGATCCGAGGTGGGTGTGCGTGGTTCTGGTGACCGGCGATGGTGAGTTGGTTGGCTACACCCTCAGTGAGGTTCCCGCAGGCGGCGGCGTTGCCGGTGCGGATTCGGGGGTTCCCGTCGATGCCTTGATCGAGGGACGGCAGCGCAAGGGTCCGCTCATTTACCTATCCAAGTACTATGTGGACCGCCCGTGGCGCGGAAGCGGGGCTTCCCGGCTGCTGTGGGATGCGACCCGCGTGGAACTCGTGAACATGGTGGGGGATTGGGAGAACCCCTTCATTTACCTTGGGACCAACGCCAAGAACAGGCGAGCCATCAAGGCCTACAAGAAGCTCGGATTCGTCAAGGTGGGGACTCGGCATTTCATGGTTGGTGACCAAGACAACCTCGATGTTGTTTTAGCTCGCGAATTGCTTGTGCCATAATTGTTAAGCTTTCTCGCTGCAACTTTGCGCTGAACCTGCCGCAGGGGGTCGCGCATCGGCGAGTTCATGAAGGCTGGCATCCCGTTGGTGGTGCCCGGAGAACACTTGTGACCTGCGTGCATGAGTGGAAAGAGAATACAAATGCAGACTCTCGATTTTGTTGATGCAGCCCAGCTGCGCGATGATGTCCCCAGCTTCCGCCCGGGTGACACCGTCCGAGTGAACGTGCGCGTGGTTGAAGGCAACCGCACCCGTACCCAGGCTTTCCAGGGCGTTGTTCTGGGCCGCTCCGGGGCAGGCATCCGTGAGACTTTCATCGTGCGCAAGATCTCGTTCGGCGTGGGCGTTGAGCGTACCTTCCCGGTGCACTCTCCCTCGATCGAGTCCATTGAGGTTGTTTCCCGTGGCATCGTTCGCCGTGCGAAGCTGTACTACTTGCGCGATCGCCACGGCAAGGCAGCCAAGATCAAGGAGCGCCGCGACGATCAGCGCGCCTGAGCTTGATCTCTAGTGAATTGTGGGGTTCACCTCGGGTGGACCCCACATTCGTCTCTCCTACCGACGCACCGTACGAACCGCGTTGATCCCCGGCTTGCCGATTTGGGCTAATATTTCAGGGGCACACCGCTATGGAGGAGCATATGGCTACAGATCCCACCACCCAGCCCGATGGGGATGGTGAAAGCATGCCTCCTTCCTTTCTCCCCGGGGAGAAAACGGAAGGCGACGACTTATGGGATGATGCCTCTGACCCGGAGCAGGCTGCCGATGACGCAGCCGAAGAAAAGGCCGACAAGCGATCCTCTTGGCTGAGCAATACACTCGAGTTCGTGGCGATCCTGATTGTTGCTCTTCTCATTTCGGTGCTCATCAAGACGTTCCTGCTGCAGGCCTACTACGTTCCGTCCGGCTCCATGGAGAACACGCTGCAGGTCGGCGACCGCATCGCCGTGAACCGGATGGCGCGTGATACCGAGGACATCCATCGCGGAGACATCGTAGTGTTCGTGGATCCCGGCAGTTGGCTTGCCGAACAACCCGACACGCGTTCCGGATTCGAGCGTGCCACGTCGAACGTATTGCAGGCAGTGGGACTATTGCCGCAGAACACAGGGCATCATCTGGTCAAACGAGTCATCGGAGTCGGTGGAGACCGGGTGGCTTGTTGTACCGATGAGGGTCAGTTGACAGTCAACAATGAACCGATTGACGAGACCTACCTCAAGGACGGTCAAGCTCCTTCCTTGCAGGAGTTCTCGGTCACAGTTCCGCAGGATCATCTGTGGGTCATGGGAGACAATCGCTCCAACTCGCGAGACTCTCGCTATCACGAGATCGAAGAGGGCAACGGTTTCGTTCCCGTGGCCAACGTTGAGGGGCGCGCCTGGGCAATCTTCTATCCCTTCTCCCACTTCGGGAGACTGGGCCACACGGACGCCTTCGCTGCGCTGGAGGAGAATTAGAATTTACCCGACGCGCGATCTTGAACGAGACGTTCTTTTCACACTGACGGCTGCCGTGGGGCCGCAGGCAATCCTTGCCGGGGTCGACGAGGTCGGTCGTGGTTCTCTGGCGGGCCCTGTGAGTGTGGGCATCTGTCTGGTCAATGTGCAGACATCGGAAGACTTTCCCCTTGGACTACGGGACTCGAAACTGCTGTCTCCCGCCAGACGCGAAGCCTTGGACCCGTTGTGCCGCCAGTGGGGTCTCGATTTGGCTGTGGGACACGCCGGTCCCGATGTCATCGACGCCGAGGGCATCATCGTGGCTCTGCGCCGGGCTGGTGCGGATGCCCTGGCTCAGCTCGCAGCGCGTGGGCATACTCCCGATGCCGTCCTGTTGGATGGGCGCCACGACTGGTGGGCGGAGGATTCTCTCTTCACCCCGGTGCTCCCGCAGATTCCGGTGCGCATGCAAGTCAAGGGGGATGCCTCGTGCGCCGCCATAGCCGCTGCCTCCGTTGCGGCAAAGGTGGAGCGGGACCGAATGATGGTTGCGCTCGACGCACAGTATCCGGGCTACGATTGGGCTGGTAACAAGGGTTACGCGTCCGCCCGTCACATCGATGGGTTGCGGGCCCTCGGGCCTTCGCCGTTGCACAGAAGGTCGTGGCACTTGCCGGGAGTGGAGGAGGATATTCGATGAGCGATGTTGAAGGGTACGAGTCCGATCAGGAGTTGGCTCTCTACCGTGAGTACCGTGATGTCATCAAGATCTTCCGTTTCGTGGTGGAGACGGAACGCCGTTTCTATTTGGCCAACGACGTCGATGTCAAGGTGCGTGCTTCTCAGGGCGGAGACGTGTTCTTCGAGGTGAATTTGGTCGATGCCTGGGTGTGGGACATCTACCGCACCAGCCGCTTCGTACGTTCCGTGCGGGTTGTGACGTTCAAGGATGTGAACGTCGAGGAACTGAACAAACAGGACATCACGCGCGAGATCGACCTACCCGAGTAGAACATACTTTCTCCACAGAAGTGCTTCGTGCACCGCCTGTCCACAGCAGGGCTGGCGACCATGGAGATGAGATGGCTCAGCGGCTTGACTGCTGGGTATGAACTCACAGATACTTCCGCTTGTTCCTCCGGGTATGCCCAGAACCATGGATCTCGGGGCGGCTTGGGATCCGCCGCCCCTGCGCGAAGGCGCGAACAGCCAGGAGTTGGGCCGCTGGGGTGAGGAACTGGCCGCCCGGCATCTGCAGGCTCGGGGAATTGAACTCCTCGATCGAAACTGGCGCAGCGCACACGGTGAAATCGATCTGGTCTGCTGGGATCCCGAACGGCGGGCGGTATGCGCCTGCGAGGTCAAGACGCGTCGCGAGGGTGGTCGGGTGCCTTCGGTGGAGTCGATTTCCCGAGCGAAGTTGGCACGTCTTCGCCGGCTCATCTCCCAATGGATGGACGTGCACGAACACACGGCGCCGTTGGTGACGATCGATCTGGTCGCCATCACCGTGAGCGAGGGCTTGGGATGGAGTCTCTGCCACATCGAAGGTGTCGCGTGAGAATTGGCATCTCTCATGCAGTATCCGTGATTGGGGTGCAAGGCCACCCTGTGCGGATAGAGGCGGCGCTTCTGTCCGGGCTACCGGCCTTCACCATCGTGGGGCTCCCAGACACCGCGGTCTCCGAATCACGCGAGCGTCTTCGGGCAGCATTTGCCGCTGCGGGGATTCTGTTCCCACAGGTGCGGGTCACCGTGAACCTTTCGCCCGCGGACACTCCGAAGTCAGGAACGGGGTTCGATCTGGGAATCGCAGCGGCCATTCTGGGCGCGATGAGCAGCGTGGGCCCCGGAGCATCAACCACGTTCCTTGGCGAGCTCGGGCTGGACGGATCGGTCAGGAAGGTGCGCGGAGTCCTGCCCGCTGCTCTCGCGGTGGCCCGAACAGATTCGGCGAGCCTTGTTGTGCCGTGGGGATGCAAGGAGGAGGCCTGCCTGGCAGAGGTTGCCGTGGAGGAAGTTTGGCACCTGTCCCAGATTGCCGCGGCCGTGGGGGTCAGCTGCTTTCCAGTGCCCGTGCAACCCGAACGAGTGAGGGCCGAGGAGGAGATCCCTGAGCTCGGCTGCGATCTCTCCGACGTACGAGGTCAGGACGAGGCGAAATGGGCGCTGGAGGTGGCCGCTGCCGGTGGCCACCATCTGCTCATGACGGGAGCTCCGGGGATTGGAAAATCCATGCTCGCGAGCCGAATGTCCACCATTCTTCCAACACTGAGCCTTGAGGAGGCCGTTGAAGTGGCCAGCATCGCTTCTGCGGCGGGGGATCTGCGGGGAGGGCTCTCACGCGTCCCTCCGTTTGCGGCGCCACACCACAGTGCGAGTACTGCCGCGCTGATCGGTGGGGGCTCCCAGCCCCGCCCCGGTGCAGTGTCGCGTGCTCACAACGGGGTGCTCTTCCTTGATGAACTTCCCGAGTTCCAGCGGGGAACGCTTCAGGCCCTTCGCCAGCCCATGGAATCGGGAACGGTGGAGATTCACCGCGCCCGCACCAGCGTCTCCTTCCCTGCTCGTTTCCAGTTCGTGGGCGCGGCCAACCCGTGCCGCTGCGGACGGTTCTTCGATGGTGTGGGTGCGTGCACCTGCGGTTCACGAGACCGTCGCGAGTACTACCAGCGCATCGGTGGTCCGCTCCTGGACAGGTTCGATCTCAACGTCGTCCTCTCGCGTCCCACGCGGGCTGAACTCTCGCTGAACCAGGTTCAAGAGGCAAGTGCGGTTGTTGCCGGGAGAGTCGTGGAGGCCCGAAACCGGGCACATGCGAGACTTCACGACACGTCATGGACAAGAAATGCTCAGGTCCCGGGCTCGTGGCTGCGCGCCCACACCCCGATTCCGGCACAGACTGAGAAGACGCTCGATGCGGTGATTTCGAACGGTGAGCTCTCGCTGCGGGCCGCGGACAAAGTCATGCGAGTTGCGTGGACTCTCGCCGATCTGGCGGGCCGGGCCAGCCCTGATGCGGGTGACTTCCATCAGGCATTTGTTCTACGAGAAAGGAGAGCGCAGGATGCCTGAGCAGGCAGGAGCGCCGAGCGAGAATGAACGATTGGCGGCGATGGCATGGACTCGCCTGACCGAAGGAGAAGACGTATTCGCCAATCGGATCATAGACAACCTCGGTTATCAAGGAGGGCTGGAATGGCTGCAAGAAGTCCGCGCTGGTGCTCCCGTCGAAGAAAGCCTGGGCATTAGCACACAGCGGTGGGCCGGAAGATTCGATAGGGAGACCTTCGAACGAGATGCTCGCAGGGCGTCACGGCTGGGAGGATTCCTCATGCCGGGTGATCCGTTGTGGCCCGAGGGGTTGATGGATCTGTACGAGAAGCGCCCTCTGGGCCTGTGGTATCACGGCAATCCGAACGTGTTGGAAAAGCCCTCTGTTGCAATTGTGGGTTCACGAGATGCCTCGCCCTACGGGACTCGTATTGCTTCCGACTTTGCCTACGAGCTGTCCGAGTCCGGAATCATTGTGGTATCCGGGGGAGCTTTTGGAATCGATGCCGCGGCGCACAGGGGCGCCTTGGCATGCGGCGCCCAAACGGTTGTGGTCCTTGCAGGAGGGGTGGACAGGCCATACCCGAAGAAGAACGCCGGGTTGTTCGGAGAGATCCTTGCCGCGGGCGGAGTGCTCGTGTCCGAGTCGCCGCCGGGTACCCAACCTCTGAGGCACCGTTTCCTTTCACGCAACCGGATCATCGCTGCCCTGGGGCTGGCGACGGTGGTGGTCGAAGCTCCATATCGTTCGGGTGCGATCTCGACCGCGCGCCATGCCTTGGAGATCGGCCGTGAGGTGGGGGCCGTGCCGGGTCCGGTCACCTCTCCGCGCTCGGAGGGCTGCCACAGGCTCATGCGTGAGAGTGCCATCTGCGTGACGAACGCACAGCAGGTCAAGGAGCTGTTGGGACTGGTACAACTCAATCGGCAGTTGACCTTGGAGTTTGATGAGTCGGCCACGGTTGATGATCCTCTTGCCGGCGATCCTCTGGCCGTGCGAGTTCGTGATGCCCTTCCGGTGCGCAGCCCCTGTGGAGTGCAGAAAGTAGCCGCGACCGCGGGGGTTAGTGTGTCCGAGGCGATGCGAGGGCTGGGCCTGCTGGAGATGGAAGGTGTCGCGGAAAATGTGCGCGACGGCTGGCGTCTGGCCGCCTCTGCCGGGAAAAACCCGCACCAACGGTAGAGGCTGCCATGTCCTCTATGCTGGAGGAATGACGGAAGAGGTACTGATTGCGGACATCGTCGAGCTGTATCGGCGTGAACTCGCGCTGCGCCGCGGCTTGTCGGAGCACACCGTCACCGCATACGTGCACGAGGCACGATCTCTCCTTGAGTTCCTCAATCGTGCGGTGAGCGCCGGTCCCGATGAACTGCTGGACCTGTCCTTGCTCGATCTGACGGATGTGCGTGGGTGGCTGGCTCAATCCCAGAAGCAGGGGCAGGCGCGGTCTTCGCTGGCTCGGCACTCCGCGGCCATTCGGACCTTTTCCTCATGGCTCTACCGCTCGGGCTATACCACGAGCGATGCGGCCGCCCGGCTTAAAGCCCCGCGTGCAGACAACGAGTTGCCACATGTGCTCACGCAGGATCAGGCGCGCCAGCTGCTGAACCACGCCCAGAAGCTGGCGGAGGGCGATGATCCCGTGCGCATTCGAGACATGGCGGCGTTGGAGTTGTTGTACGGTGCCGGCTTGCGCATCTCGGAGCTGTGCTCCCTGAACGTGGACTCTCTCGGTGCAGATTCGACGGTGCGCGTTATTGGCAAGGGAGACAAAGAGCGGATCGTCCCCTACGGTGTTCCGGCGACCAGAGCGCTGATGCGGTATCTGTCCGTGCGTTCGGTGCTCGTGAAGGCATCCACGAAGGCACTCTTCCTCGGTGTACGAGGCGGGAGGTTGGATCCCCGTTCGATGCGGGATGTTGTCCACCGACTCGCCACGCAGGCAGGTGTCCCAGAGATATCTCCGCACGACCTGCGCCATTCGGCGGCCACACATCTGCTGGAGGGCGGCTCAGACTTGCGGACCGTCCAAGAGATCCTCGGACACACCTCATTGGCCACGACGCAGCGCTACACCCACGTGAGTGCGGAGCGACTGCGGCAGGTATTCACCCAAGCGCACCCGCGAGCATAATTTGCACCTCTTTTCTTCGCCAGCGCTCGGCTCCTGTCAGCAAGCAAACCTGGTGCCCTCAAACAGGTCAAGGAGCTGAAGTTGCTCCGCCACCGTGCTCCGCAACGCTTCAATGCTGCGGTGCCGCAGGCGTGGGCTGCTTTTCCACATGGGCTGCTTCATCAAACCCTCATGGCGAATAGTCCCTTCACATCGAACAACTTTTTCTCGCAGGATGCGTCTTTGGTGCCGAGTTCAGCCCTGGTTCACGGACTCCCACATTGAATGCGAATCGTCCAAGACGATTCCTTTGCCTTCCGGCATCAGGGGTTCCACCGGGCCTGCCTCCGAACTTTTGCATCCACTCCAATTGTCCCTTTCCCAACAAATCGCATCCATGTCCACACCACCTCCAGCAAATCGCATCCATGTTCACACCACCTCCACCAACTCTTTATACGAATGTTTGTTCGATTATTCGAGTCCGGGATCCTCCTCCGGCATGTTCTGGGGGATTTCCAGCGCGTTTGAGTACCAAGAACTGCCGGCTCCTCACTCCCACAGACGGATGGGTGCCTGGTTGAGTAGGCTGAGAGGATCGATGTAACGGTCCTGTGGATACTTGGCTCCCCAATGCAGCACTGGTAACGGTCCGGCGTGGCCGAGTTCCAGCGTCCCAATGGCCTGTCCGCGGGCAACGACATCGCCCTTGGATACTGTGGGGGAGACCGGTTCGTAGGTGGTGCGCAACCCGCCCGAATGCTCGATTGACACGAGATTGCGGTCGTTCAACTTGCCGGCATGGACGACTCGCCCGTCTCCCGCCGCACGTACGTCTCCCCCTTCGTCCATCGCCAGGTCCACCCCGCGGTGTCCCGCAAGCCAACGTTCTTCTGGCGCTGCGAACTGTCGTAGCACGGGCACCTCGCCTCCGGAAGGCCAATCGTACGTTTGGGTGACGGCGTCGTCGCCGCCATTGACGGCAGAATCGGTACCGGCTCGCTGCCAGGGCTCCAGCGAGTTGCCCGGTGCTTCGTTGATCTCTCCAGAGCGAGGCGCGACACTGCTATTTGTCCTGTCCAGACCGACTCCGGCGCCCGCGCCACTGCTTGACTCGGTCAGTGATGGAGCCAGCAATATGAACGAACCGAGCAGCATGGTGGCTGCGCCCAAGGCGAGAGAAGCTTTCATGAACCCAGTCTGAGGCGTGACGTCCAGGCAGGTCGTTCGGTTGCGTACCCCTGTGGATGGGAGACGCAAGAACCGCTCCTGTGGAGAAGCATGATGGAATCCCGCGAGATGTTGCCAAAAACACCCGCTTTGCCCGGTCGAAGGGTGGCTCGTGCTTCGTGGCCTCGGCTACACTTGATGGGCAGTCGGATTGGTATCTGGCTGACTTCGCGTGCTCTCACCGCTCGGCAACGAACGGAGTGGCTGCTACGGTCCCGAAGGATAAAGGATATTCATCGGGAAAGCAGCTGGCTGGAGCACCAGGGTGTCTGGCAATTCCGCTAGCCACATCAACCGAATCGCGCACGAAAGCCGTGCGCGCCAGAAAGGACGACCATGGCAGTCGTTACCATGCGCCAGCTGCTTGAAGCCGGCGTGCACTTCGGGCACCAGACCCGCCGTTGGAACCCGAAGATGAAGCGATTCATCCTCACCGATCGCAACTCGATCTACATCATCGATCTGCAGCAGACCGTTGATCACATCAACAAGACGTATGACTTCGTCAAGGAGACCGTCGCCCACGGCGGAAACATCCTCTTCGTCGGCACCAAGAAGCAGGCTCAGGCCGCTGTCAAGGAGCAGGCAGAGCGCGTTGGCATGCCTTACGTGAACGAGCGTTGGCTCGGCGGCATGCTCACCAACTTCCAGACTGTCGCCAAGCGTATCTCGCGCCTGCGCGAGCTCGAGCTGGTTGACTTCGATGATGTTGCCGGTTCCGGTCGCACCAAGAAGGAACTGCTCATGATGCGTCGCGAGAAGGAGAAGCTGGAGCGCACGCTCGGTGGCATCCGTGACATGGGCAAGGTTCCTTCCGCCGTCTGGATCGTTGACACCAACAAGGAGCACTTGGCCGTCTCTGAAGCTCACAAGCTCAACATTCCGGTTGTTGCCATCCTCGACACCAACTGCGATCCCGACGATGTCAATTACTCGATCCCGGGTAACGACGACGCCATCGGCTCCGTTGGTCTGCTGACCCGCGTGATCGCTGACGCCGTGGCCGAGGGTCTCATTGCCCGCGGTGGTGGTGTTGCTGCCGAAGATCCCATGCCCGAGTGGGAGCGCGAGGTTCTTGCGGCTGCAGAGGCCGCCGACGCCGTCGCCTCCGTCGAGGCGACCGAGGCTGCGGCAACTGAAGCTGCCCCCGAAATTGCTGAGGCTGTCGAGGCCGTTGAAGCACCTGCTGCCGAAGTACCCGTCGCTGAAGAAATCGCTGCCGAGGCTCCGGCCGAGCAGGCCTGAGTTCCCTGGTCGACATCAAGAGAAAGAACGTAGATGGCAAACTTCACTGTTGCTGACGTCAAGGCTCTGCGCGACAAGACCGGCGCGGGCATGTTGGACGTCAAGAAGGCGCTGGACGAGGCCAACGGCGATATCGCCGCTGCCGAAGAGATCCTGCGCGTCAAGGGCCTCAAGTCCATCGCCAAGCGCGAGGGCCGCTCGGCCGCCAATGGTCTGGTTGCTTCCGCGGTTCGCGACACCGAAGCAGGCAAGCGTGGCATCCTCATCGAGGTCAACGCCGAGACCGACTTCGTTGCCAAGAACGAGAAGTTCATCCAGATGGCCGAGGAAATTCTGGAGGCAGCTGTTGTCTCCGGCGCTTCTGACGTCGAGGGACTCCGCGCAACCAAGCTGGGCGAAGGCACCGTTCAGGATCGCATCGACGGCATGATCGCCATCATCGGTGAGAAGCTGGAAGTCTCCCACGTGGATGTCCTGGAGGGCGAGCACGTTGAGGCGTACATGCACCGCACCAACCCCGACCTGCCTCCGCAGGTTGGCGTGCTGGTCGCCACCGATGCCGGCGCAGCCTCCGTTGCACACGACATCGCCGTACACATCGCTGCACTCTCCCCGGCCTACCTGAACCGCGAGTCGGTTCCGCAGGAGATCGTGGATCAGGAGACCCGCATCGCCACCGAAACGACCATCGCCGAGGGCAAGCCTGAGAAGGCTGTTCCGAAGATCGTCGAAGGCCGCATGAATGGCTTCTACAAGTCCGTTGTTCTGGAGGAGCAGGGCTTCGCCCGCGATCCCAAGGTTACGGTCGGCGCAGTTGCCAAGCAGGCTGGTGGCAAGGTCACCGGTTTCGCTCGTCTGCGCGTGGGTGCCACCTCCGAGTGATGACTGAGTCCTGGACGAGTGACTGATGCTCGTCAAGCCTCGTAGGCTGTGAGGCCCGGAACTTCCTGGTGGAGATTCCGGGCCTCACGTGTCTTTTCAACCTTCCCGACGATGTCGGCGAACCACCGGAGGGACTGCTCTTCCAGTCGAGCTGGGTCGAAATCAAGGGACTTTGGTTTCGACTCGCTGTGCTCCCTCAGTCGGCGAAAGGAAATCTCGTTTCCTCAACCGGAGAGAGGAACAAGTGGGATGGGCTTTCGCTCCGCAAGTGGGCGTGGAGCGTTGAGCCGTGCCTTAATTGGCACGGCTCAACGCTGTGCACCCATGAAGAAAATGAGAAGGCCCTCAACTCCATCCGTTCCGCCCGGAACCAGGAAAATCCCGAATCAATCAGCTAGCCGTCGTGCGCTCGAGCGAAGGCGTCGATCGTAGCCATGGCAGTCTGGAATGAAGATAGCGTTCTTCGCCAATCGCCGGGTATCCGCAACGAATGATCAGCTTCTGGAATCTCGACGCACGAAACCTTTGGACCAAAGTCGGTGGTTCCGGTCCACAATGATCAGCTCCACCTTCCACCAACAGATGGCGACGTTGGGTGGCGCGGAAGCCTTGCGCAACGAACTTTCGGTTCAGCAATGGGGTGAGCCAGATCCCCGAGAAGCCGTGTTCCTCCGCCCATGGAAGTGCAAAAGAGGAGATGGATTTTGAGACGACGAGTGTTCTGCCGTACCTGCTCGCTGTCGATGAGGCATCGGATTCTGCTGCTTTCAGGAGGGTGCGAATACCCTCCTGAACGAACGCCACGGCTTCTGAATCGCCGTCCGTTCGAGTCGAACTGCCAACTGAGTACCCAGACCTCGTAGCCGCACTCGGACAATACAGTCGCGGCGAGGAAGAGTAGCGGGTTGTCGGGAGCCCAATGGGCCCTTGGAAGGACCAGAGCTCGACTTCGCACGTCCGGCTCGACGAAAGAGCGCCAACGTCGGACAGAGTAGGGACTTGCCACTCCAGTCATATGTTCATGATGTCACCGGACACACCGGTGGAGTTGAATCCTCCCACTGGCCGAACGAAGACGTGACACCACGTCCACCCAGGTGACTCTCCCGCCCAAGGCATGCTTCCACCTTGGTTGGTCACCACTTGGCGTACACAAATAGGCTCTGAGAATGCCGGTACGCATATATACGCGTATCGGCATTCTCAGAGCAAAAATATGTACAGCAGCCTCCGCAACAGGCCACAACTTCGACCGTCCGCCGGCTCGGCATCGTGCAACCGGTGGCCCGTGATTTCGAGTCTGCTGGCTCAGTCAGCTTCGCTCAACCAACGGCCAACCGATGCCTGACCGGAGGTCCCTCGGCCCAGAAGCCATATGTTTTCTCGATCCTCTCAAGCTGCCGAAGCATCGTTTCCTAGTTCTTGAACCCGTGCACCGGCGCGGGAATGATGCCACCGCGAGAGAAGAAGGCCTCCGAAGAGTATGGACTGACAGCCATGACGGGGGCCTTGCCGAGAAGTCCCCCGAATTCGACCATGTCCCCTTCCATGGTGCCCGGTGCGGGAATGACGCGCACGGCGGTCGTCTTGTGATTCATCACACCGATGGCGGCCTCGTCCGCGATCATTCCGGCAATGGCGGCAGCCGGAGTGTCACCCGGGATCGCCACCATGTCCAAACCGACGGAACAGATTGCGGTCATCGCTTCCAGCTTGGACAAGGAAATCGCACCCATGGCTGCCGCCTCGATCATGCCTTCATCCTCGGATACCGGGATGAACGAACCGGAGAGCCCACCCACGCGCGAGCAGGCCATCAGGCCACCTTTCTTGACGGCGTCATTCAAGAGTGCCAGAGCAGCCGTGGTCCCGTGAGCGCCCACGCGCTCCAGCCCCATGGCCTCAAGGGCGCGGGCAACCGAATCGCCCACTTCAGCGGTGGGGGCCAGCGACAGATCGACGATCCCGAAGCTCACCCCGAGGCGTTCGGCGGCCAGACGGCCCACGAGTTCGCCCATCCGGGTGACCTTGAATGCCGCCTTCTTGATGGTCTCGGCCAGAGCATCGAACGGCGCACCCTGCGCTCCATCAATCGCACGCCTAATGACTCCCGGCCCTGAAACACCAACCGAAACCACACAGTCTGGCATTTCGGGTCCGTGAAATGCTCCGGCCATGAAAGGATTATCGCCAACTGAATTTGCGAAGACCACCAGCTTGGCCGCCCCGAGTCCTCCAGCCGAACCATGTGCGGCATCGCGAACCACGTGGCCCATTCGGGCCACGGCATCCATGTTGATCCCCGCGCGCGATGAACCGATGTTCACTGAGGAGCACACGATGTCGGTGCCCGCCAACGCTTCAGGAATCGAGTCCATGAGTGCGCGATCGGCCCGCGTTGCGCCCTTCTCCACAAGCGCTGAGAATCCACCGATGAAGTCCACGTTCACGGTCTTGCCGGCCGCATCCAGCATCTCGGCCCAAGGGCGCAAGTCACCTTCGCGTGAAGATCCCGCCACCATGGCGATGGGGGACACGGAAATCCGCTTGTTGATGATGGGAATTCCGAGTTCGGCCTCGATCTCGTTGCACACGGCCACCAATCGAGAGGCCTGTGTGGTGATGCGCTCATAGCAGCGCTCGCGGGCTCGTGCTCCATCGGAGTCTGCGCAGTCGAGCAGGGAAATGCCCATGGTGACGGTGCGAATATCCAAACGATCCTCGGAGATCATCTGGATCGTCTCGAGAATGTTCTTGGCGGTGTCCATTGTCATGATCAACGTTCCTAGAGCTTGTGCATCGCGTTGAAGATGGCCTCGGATTGCATACGCACTTCCATGCCCACATCCATGCCGATCTTCGCCATCGCCGCCTGCAACTCCGGCAGGGTGATGTCACTCTCCTCGAAGTCCACCTGGAGGATCATCGTGAAGTATTCGCCCATGAGGGTCTGGGAAACGTTGGTGATGTTGGCATTGCGCTCGGCCAGGCCGGTCGCAATGGCAGCAATGATTCCAGTATGGTCCAGTCCGGTGACAGTCATGATGGCTCGCATGTTTCCTATCTTCCCACGAGTTGTGCGGGCAGCTGTACGACGATGCCAGACCAAGCGATTATGAACCGGTCTCGCCTATTCCATGCGCTCTTTCGTTGGGCTAGTCTGGAGGAACCAGAAGAGAATCCGGCGGCTAAGCGTACTTCGCCAGCTTGTCTGGCTCGTGAGGCCCTGCACTCGGAAACGGGTCCTGAGCCTTGGAACACGGCTGACCGTGTTCGGCGGATGAGCTTCCGCAATGGCTGATCGGCCGGTATCCATCCGCTTCGCTGCTGGCTACCGTCCATCCCGTTCCGGTAACCCTCCGTTTGCAACGTCGAGATCAAAGTTAGCCGCTGGGTTCTCTCTGGAGGGGAGATGAGATTCCATGCTCGCTACGTCGAAACGGACCACGGAACATCAGGTGGAAACTCTGGGGCAACTGGCCCGGGTGACGGACGTTCCGTACTGGTACCTGCGCGCCGTCGTTGAACGCAAACGGGACCCGTACGCCTCGCTGCTGCGAACCAAACGTGACGGATCGATTCGCCCGATTTCGGCGCCGGAGCCACTTCTGATGGAGGTGCAGCGTTGGATCCTGCGGAACATCCTTTCCGACGTACCCCAGCACGTCGCCAGTTACGCCTACCGGGAATCCCGCTCCATCGTGGACTGCGCTCGTGAGCATGTGGGCGCCCGGTGGCTCGTGAAGATGGACATCCACGACTTCTTCGGAACCGTCACCGAACAGCGGGTCTACCGGGTGTTTCGCGATCTGGGCTACAAAGCTCTCTTCAGCTTGGAGCTGGCTCGCCTGTGCACCAGGGTCGCGCGCCGCTCCACCACTCGAGCGCCCGGTTTGCGTTACCGGGTTGTCCCGGCCTACGTCAGCGAGAGCATCGGTGTACTGCCGCAAGGTGGCCCGACCAGCGGAGCCCTCGCCAACGCCGTCGCCACGAAGATGGATCGCACGCTCCACGGTATATCCCACCGTCGCGGTCTGATCTACACCCGCTACTCGGACGATCTCATCTTCTCCGCCGATGACAGCTGGGACCGAAAGAAATCCCGTGACCTCATCAGCCAGGTCACGGCCATTGCCGTCGACAACGGCTTCGAGATTCACAAGAAGAAGACCCACGTGGTTCCACCCGGTGCACGCCACGTTGCGGTGGGCTTGATGATTACCGACGACGCCGTCCGCCTGCTTCCCGAATTCCGCCGCAAGATCGAGATTCACGTGCGAGGCGTGGAGAACAACGGAATTCTCCACCATGCCCAGCACCGGGATTTCGAGGAACCATCCGCGATGGTCAACTACGTCGGTGGATGTATCTCGTTCGCGCTCGCGGTGGAGAATGAATGGGCGCAGGCAATGCAACGGCGGTGGCTGACGGCACTGGAGACCCTGTGAGGCCAAACAAGACCCTGTGAGGCTTTCCGTTGGACCGATATCCGGGACGTGCTCCGACGTCAACATGGGGTCCCACGGGCCCTTCAGTTTCTGGGCCTTTGGCTGGCTGCCGCGGTTCCCTTGTCACCAGCGATTGTACTGGTCCGAGACCTACCTCCGTGATCGATGCGAACAATCCCCGATACAATGGTGGGAGGCCTGAACGAGACCATCACGAGGACTTTTCGCATTCATGCAGCCCCCAAAGCCGCCCAGACCATCCGATCCGAACGCTCTCACGCCAGCGGAACCAGATTCGCAGGCCTCTGCCTCGGAACATTCACGCACTGCGCCGCCTTCACCCACGGCAGAGTCAGCAAACTCCGGGCAAGAAGCCTCACAGACTCTGAAAGCAAGAATCCGCCGCCGAGCCAGGAGCCGATTTCGGGCGGGTGAGGCGGAGTTCCGGACCCGCCCACAGAAGAGAAAACCCGGCGCAAGGCCGCGACGCGTCAGCAATTTGCAGCTGTTTGGCCGTGTTGGTGCGGCAATTGCTCTTCCCTTGTGCCTCTTCGTTGAGATCCCGGACCTCGGTCAAGCAGGCACCCGGATGCTGGGTATCTTCCTCGCTGCCATTCTGCTCTGGGCCACCGAGGCGGTTCCGCTCTATGCAACAGCTGTGGGAGTCATCTTTGCACAGGTCCTCTTCATTTCGGATCAGGCGATACTGCCGGTGGCCGAGGATGCCCCCACAGCAGCCACTTTCTTCAACTCCCTCTCCAGCCCGGTGATCATTCTCTTCATGGGCGGATTCCTTCTGGCCGATTGCGCCGCCAAGTTCAAGGTGGACAAGGCCCTGTGCGCTCTTCTGTTGCGCCCCTTCCTGAAGAACGCGCGCCTGACGCTCCTGGGCATCATGATCATCACCGCCCTGCTTGGGATGTTCATGTCCAATACCGCAACCACCGCGGCAATGTTCGCCATGGTCATGCCCGTGATGAAAGCGCTCCCTCCGGGAAAGGCCCGTGCAGGGATTGCACTGTCCATCCCCGCAGCAGCCAACGTCAGTGGCATCAGTACTCCTGTGAGTTCGCCGCCCAACGCCATTGCGCTTGCGGCGCTGCAGAATCAGGGGATACACATCACCTTCGTGGAATGGATGATGGCTGCCGTGCCCCTCGTCATTGTCATGATGGCAGCGGTGTGGGCGTTCATAGCATTCGGCTTCATTCCGGCCAAGACCACCCTCAACATCGATACGTCGGCCAGATTCAACAGGTCCAAGCGGGCAATTGCCTTCTACGGAATTGCCCTGACGACGATCCTTCTGTGGATGACGGAACCTCTTCACGGCGTTTCATCCAATACCGTGGGGTTCTTCCCTGTTGTCACGCTCCTTCTCCTCGGTGTCATGAATGGCGAGGACATCAGGAAACTCGATTGGCCGATCCTCTGGCTGGTCGCCGGAGGTATCGCCCTGGGCGCCGGCGTCGGTATGACAGGACTCGATCACTGGCTCATCGGTTCCATTGACTGGGCGAGCATTCCCGACTCCATTGTGTTCCTGGTGCTGGCCGGACTCACGGCAACCCTCGGAATCTTCCTCTCCAACTCTGCCGCAGCCAATCTTCTGGTGCCCATGGCCATCGGTATCTCGACCGGCCTCGCATCGGGGACCACCGAGATCGCCTTGGTTGTGGCGCTGGCGTGCTCCTTGGGTGTGTTGTTGCCGATCTCGACTCCGCCGAACGCCATCGCCTACTCAACCGGATCCGTCAGTACGGAGGACATGGTCAAGGTTGGTCTCGTCATCGGGGTACTGGGGGTCCTGATGTTGGCATTCGTCATGCCCGTATTATGGAATCTCTTGGGAATTCTCTAATCGGCGGACAACCATCGGTTCTGATGGCATGATGGTCGCATTCTCACCAAGTTGTTTGTGCCAAAGGAGTCATGATGACCCTGACGATTTTGATTCTGGAAGACGATCCAGAACTTCTGCGCGCGTTCGAGCGCGACCTGAGCATGTTCTCGGACAGCTTTCGGGTGGAGTCCACAGTGAGCCTTCCGGATGCGTGGAGCCGCGTTGAATCCATATGCGATGACGACGACGAACTTGCTCTCATTCTGTGCGAATGCAAGGTTCAGGGTGAGTCCGGGGTCGAGTTCCTCATTTCCCTCGCACAGGATGAACGTTGTGACCCCGCCAAGAAGGTCATGATCACCGGCCCCGCGGGGGTCGAGGATGCCATCAGGGCCGTCAACAACGCGCATATCGACCACTACGTGGCCAAGCCGTGGGATCCACAAGAATTACAGGATGCCGTTGCGGAGCTGGCGACCGACTACGTGCTGGACAACGACATCGATCCGTTGCCCTATATGAAACACCTGGATGACGAGCGGGTGATGGAGATCTGGCGCTAGTCACAGGTCTCAGTTCACAGGTGCCGAGGTCTCATTCCGTCCGATGCGCTGTTATTCTTGACAACGGGCATTTGGGTGCAGTCGCGTGATGATTGCACCTTGCCGAGCCCCGCCTCGACTTCATCCCTCGGAAGGAATCTGCCTGTGACTGCAGTACAAGGCGATCACAATCACGACGACAAACGGCGTGTGTTGCTCAAACTCTCAGGTGAGATGTTCGGCGGTGGAGCCGTGGGGCTCGACGCCGATGTCCTGACCCGAGTTGCCGCCGAGATCGCCGAGGCGGTCCGGGACGGCGTCCAGGTTGCCATCGTCGTTGGTGGTGGTAATTTCTTCCGGGGCGCCGAACTGCAACAGCGCGGAATGGACCGCGCCCGTGCGGACTACATGGGAATGTTGGGAACGGTCATGAATGCGATCGCCCTGCAGGACTTCATCGAGAAGGCGGGTGTTCCCGCCCGGGTGCAGACATCCATCACGATGACCCAGGTTGCCGAACCGTACATCCCGCTGCGGGCCATCCGCCACCTGGAGAAGAACCGCGTGGTCATCTTCGGCGCGGGTGCTGGCATGCCGTACTTCTCCACGGACACGGTGTCGGCGCAGCGGGCGCTCGAACTGCACTGCGATGAGATTCTTGTGGGAAAGAACGGCGTGGACGGCGTCTATACGGCCGACCCAAAGGTCGATCCGGAGGCGGTCAAGCTCGACCTGCTGACCTACCAGGACGCCTTGGCTCGCGGACTGCGTGTTGTGGATGCGGCAGCTTTCTCACTCTGTCAGGACAACGGTCTACCCATGCGTGTGTTCGGCATGGGCGAGGCCAGTAATGTTACTCGCGCGCTTCGTGGCGAGAAGATCGGTACGCTTGTCACTGCAGACAAGTAGGAAGTAGGGAATTTCGATGATCGAAGAAGAGCTCCTCGAGGCAGAGGAAAAGATGGAAAAGGCCATTGAGGTGGCCCGGCACGATTTCTCACACATTCGTTCCGGCCGTGCGAGCGCCGGAATGTTCAACTCGATCCTGGTTGATTACTACGGTGCACCGACACCGTTGCAGCAACTGGCGTCGATTTCGATTCCGGAGGCACGTACCGTCATCGTCAGTCCGTTTGATCGCTCGGCGATGTCCGCCATCGACAAGGCCATTCGAGAGGCGGATTTGGGTGTCAATCCGTCCGACGACGGCGCTGTGTTGCGTTGCAACCTCCCGGCTCTGACCGAGGAGCGTCGTCGTGACTACGTGAAGATGGCTCGCACGAAGGCGGAGGACGGCAAGATTTCGCTGCGTTCCATTCGTCGCAAGACGAAGGACGCCCTCGACAAAATCAAGAAGGACGGCGAGGCAGGTGAGGACGAGGTCAAGCGAGCCGAAGTCGAACTCGATCAGCTGACCAAGCGTTTCGTTGACCAGATTGACAAGCTCCTTGAGGCCAAGGAGAAGGATCTTCTCGAGGTCTGAGGGCGATGCCCCACGATGACGAACGGCGGTCGTTGATCGACCGCCTCGCTCCGCATCCTCCCAAACCACCCACGGCATCAACCTCGAAGGCCGGACGCAATCTCAGGGCCGCCATTCCAACGGCTCTCTTGCTTCTCGCTCTGGTGGCTGCGTCGGTCGCTTTCCGCATCGAGATCTTCGTTGGTCTGGTGGCTGTGGCACTGTGCATGGGTCTTTGGGAGGCTGCAGGAGCCTTTCTCGCTCGCGACATCAAGATCCCGCTCATTCCGCTGTGGATCGGGACCATCACGATGGTGGCGGCCACATGGATGGCAGGCCTTCCAGGGGGACTGATCGCGTTTCTGCTCGCTGCGGCGACCGTTTTTGTCTGGCGTGTCCTCGACGGACTTCCCAGGGCCCCGCGCGACGCGATGGCGGCGGTTTTTGCCTTGGCATGGATTTCACTGCTTGGCTGCTTCGCGGTGGCACTGGCGGGGATGGAACAACCCGCGTGGATGATCGCGCTGCTTGTCATGATGCCGGTCGCCAATGACACCGGAGGATGGGCCTTTGGAGTGATGTGGGGCAAACATCCCATGAGTCCGAGCATTTCGCCCAAGAAGTCTTGGGAGGGGTTTGCGGGCTCGACTGTGGTCGCGGTGGTTGTTGCTCTGCTCATCGTGACGCTGGGACTCGGACTTCCGTGGTATGTCTCCCTGCTGGTGGCTGTGGTTGCAGTGTTGTGTTCGACGATTGGCGACCTCTCGGAGTCCTTGCTCAAGCGGGATCTTGGTGTGAAGGACATGGGATCCATCTTCCCGGGACACGGGGGAGTGCTGGATCGGCTCGATTCGATTCTGATGTGGGCACCCTTCTGCTACATCATCATGTCCTCGCCGCTCGCATAGTGCTGCAGCGTGCACACCACCACATCCCATATCCCGGCCCGTCATGGGAGAATGGCAAGGCTATGAATTCTCAGCCTTCTTCTCCGCCAGCTGCCTCTTCCTCGCACTCTGCCACGAGGGGCCCCCACGTTCCGGGTGAGGCTCCGGCCCCACAGGCATCCTCGCGTGCTGTCAAGCAGGTCATGCCCGCTGTCGAATCCGGCCCGATGCCCGTGTTCACCATGAAGCCAGCCAGCAAGGGCAAACCTCCCACGCATCTGGCCGACCTGGACCAGGACGGGCGCAAGAAGGCAATGAAGGAGGCGGGCTACCCGGCGTTCCGTGCTGACCAGCTCTCGCGTCACTATTTCGAACGGCATGAGACCGACCCCGAGGCGATGAGCGACCTGCCCGGCAAGGGGCGCGAGGACATGGTGGCCGCCTTCCTTCCGCCTCTGCTGACCAAGGTGCGAGACCTCAAGGCGGACAAGGGCCAGACGATCAAGTCGCTGTGGAGAATGTTCGACGGAGCCATGGTGGAAACCGTGCTCATGCGGTACCCGGGGCGGGCCACTCTCTGTATTTCGTCTCAGGCCGGGTGCGGCATGGCGTGTCCATTCTGTGCGACCGGGCAGGGTGGACTCACCCGCAACCTGTCCGCCGCCGAAATTGTGGAGCAGGTCCGCCTGGGTATGGTCGCGGCGGAATCGGGCGACCTCGCGGGAGGCCCCACTCGGGTCTCCAACATCGTGTTCATGGGAATGGGTGAACCTCTGGCCAACTGGCGTCAGGTGCAGGCCGCCCTTCACCGCATCATCGAACCAGCGCCTTCCGGATTGGGGCTTTCGGCGCGAAACGTCACCGTTTCGACTGTGGGCATGGTCCCGCTCATCGACAAGCTGGCCGACGAGGGACTGCCCGTCACCCTGGCAGTCTCGCTGCACGCACCGGATGACGAACTGCGTGATCCCTTGATTCCCCTCAATTCCCGATTCAAGGTGGGGCAGCTTCTCGATTCCGCGCGACGTTATTTCGTGAAGACCGGACGCCGTGTCTCCATCGAGTACGCACTCATCAAGGACATGAACGATCACCAGTGGCGCGCCCAGTTGCTCGCGGACGAACTCAACAGTCGCGGCCGCGGATGGGTGCACGTCAATCCGATCCCACTGAATCCCACTCCCGGATCGATTTGGACGGCGAGCCTGCCACAGGTGCAGCAGACGTTCGTTGCTACTCTGGAGGCTGCAGGGATTCCCACCACCATCAGGGATACTCGCGGTTCTGACATTGATGGCGCCTGTGGCCAGCTTGCCGCCGAGGTGGTCAACACGTCGGCTCGCGCTCAGAAGGCCGCGGCTGCTGCGGAACGCGTCATCGCGGCCGTGTCTGGAGATGTTGACGAAGGGGAGAGGTCGGATGAGTCACGAGACCTTTGAGCGCGTAGGTACCCTGTCCTGGGGGTACTCGCCACAAGAGGTGGACGACTTCTTGGCTCGGGCCAAGAAGGCTTATTCGGGCAATGTTCCATCCAACTTTGATGAATCGACCGTGCGCAACGCGGGATTCTCGCGGGTGCGCCATGGCTACGACCCGGTGGTCGTCGATGCTGCCATGGACCGATTGGAGGCAGCATTCATCCAACGCAGGCGCTCACAGATCATCAATTCTCAGGGCGAGAGTGCCTGGCTCAATCAAATCTACGAGCAGGCCAAGAGCCTCTACCCGAGACTTTTGAGACCCGCTGGTGAGCGATTCGCCGACGCCGACGGTTGGGGATATCTCAAGGAAGACGTCGATGCCCTCCTTGAGAAGCTGACTGCCTACTTCGACGGCAAGGCACCTCTGGCCTCGACCGAACTGCGAAACGTGGTGTTCGGTCAGGCGAAGGCGGACAAGGCCTACGACGCCGCCGTCGTCGACGTGTATCTGGAGCGCGCCGTGACGGTCCTGGTCGCGGTCGAATAGTCCGTCCCTTTCTCTCCCCGTACGTTCGTTCCATCCGAGGTTGTAGCCATGCACTCATCCGTTCCCGCGCCCGGCGCCGCTGCCCACAAGGGCTTGGCGGATGCCACGAGAGACGTTGTCATTTTGGGATCGACCGGGTCGATCGGGACCCAAGCCCTGGATGTCATTGGGAGGCACCGCGATTCGTTTCGCGTCCTCGGATTGGGAGCAGGCGGCGCGAATCTGGAGCTGCTTGCCCGTCAGGCGATCACTTTCGATGTTCCCGTGCTGGCTGTTGCCGACGTGGATGCGGCAGCGCCGTTGGCCGCACTCCTGGCTGAACGATCCCCGGGACGGATGTTTCAGATCCTCTCCGGCCCCGACGCCATGGCGGAGCTGGCGGGCGGCTGGCAGGGGATTGCCGTGGACGACGGCGGTGTCGCGACCAGCTCCGATTCCTCCCGAGTTGTGGTTCTCAACGCAATCACGGGATCGGTGGGACTGCGTCCCACACTTGCTGCTTTGGGTTCGGGTGCGACTCTGGCGCTTGCCAACAAGGAGTCGTTGGTGGTTGGTGGTGGCCTCATCAAGGAAGCGATGACGCGTCCGGGTCAGATCGTTCCCGTGGATTCGGAGCACTCGGCCATTGCGCAGGCGTTGCGTTCGGGAGTGCATCACCGTGGTTTGACCAGCAAGAATCAGGATGGGCGCAGCGAGGTGCAGCGCATCATTCTCACGGCCTCGGGTGGGCCATTCCGGGGACGGAAGCGCTCGGATCTCTCCCGGGTCAGCGCTGCCGATGCCCTCAATCATCCGACGTGGAACATGGGCCCCGTGGTGACCATCAACTCCTCCACTCTCATGAACAAGGGGTTGGAGCTCATTGAGGCCGCCTATCTCTTCGATGTGGAGCCCCAGAACATCGTTCCGGTGGTGCACCCGCAGTCGATCATTCATTCCATGGTCGAGTTCGTGGACGGAGCAACGATCGCGCAAGCCTCGCCGCCGGACATGTGCCTGCCGATTGCTCTGGGCCTGTCATGGCCCGCGCGATTGGACGACATCACCACCCCAAACGTGTGGGATTCGCCAGTCTCCTGGCACTTCGAGCCGCTGGACCACGAGACGTTCCCGGCAGTGAATCTGGCGCGGCAGGCCGTTGCGGCGTCGCCGCTGCATCCAGCGGTGCTCAACGCGGCGAATGAGGAATGCGTGGCCGCGTTTCTCCACGGATCGTTGCCCTACCTCGCGATGATGAACGTCGTCGCGGAGGTTCTTGGGGAATTCTCAGCTCCGGAAGGCACGCTGGACCTCGATACGGTGCTCGGCACTGAGCAGTGGGCTCGTCAGCGAGCTCACGAGGTCATGGCCAATCTGACCTGACACGGCATCGGTCCATTCTCGTCCATACGGGCAAGGGTCGTGATGACGGAGCCACAGTGGTGCTGCGCTCGGCACGGATCACCCAGCAAGGAGATGACGCGGCGTGAAATCCATTCCCGGAATTGTGTTCCTCATTGTGGGGATTCTGGTATCAGTTGGCCTGCACGAGATCGGACACCTGGTTCCCGCGAAGCGTTTCGGAGTCAAGGTTTCCCAGTATTTCATCGGATTCGGTCCGACGTTGTGGTCCAAGGTGATCCGCGGCACGGAGTACGGATTCAAGGCCATCCCCTTGGGTGGATATGTCCGGATGGCGGGAATGGTCGGACCCGGGCGTGGAGACCGCGTTCAGGTCGGCCGCAATGGAAAGTTGACCATAGCGGAGGAAACGCGCAGAGCCAGCGCCGAAGAGCTGGCCCCCGGAGAGGAGTCGCAGGCCTTCTGGAGACTTTCCGCGGGCAAACGGCTCGTCATCATGTGCGGCGGGCCCTTGATGAATCTTCTTTTTGCGGGGATTCTTCTGACCACTGTCATGGTGGGAATAGGATCTCCGGTTGCTTCGAATCAGCTCTCCACGGTCACACGTTGCGTCAGCGACAAGGACGTTTGCTCGTCGCAGGATCCACAGGCACCGGGATTCGAAGCGGGCTTGATACCCGGAGACGTCGTCATCATGTGGGACGGAGAACCGATGTCGAATTGGGCGGATGTCCAACACGCCATCGCCACCGGCACGGCGGCGCCGACTTCGGTCGAGGTGGAGCGTGAGGGGCAGCTGCTCAGCTTTGTGGTGACCCCGGTCATGACTCAGCGCCCGGTCTTCGACGAGGCGGGACGGCCGGTGCTCGATGAACACGGCGAACAGGAAACCCAGAACCTTCCCTACGTGGGAATCGCCCCGTCCTACATGTTGGAGCGACGCTCGATGACCGAGGTCCCGGGAGAACTGTGGCGTCTAACGAGCGGGACCGCCCAGATCATCGCGAAGCTCCCGGCCGACCTGTGGAACACGGCGACCAGTTTGGTCACAGGGCAGGAGCGATCACAAAGTGGTGTCGTGGGTATCGTCGGCGTTGCCGATCTCGCTGGTAGCATCACGAGCTCCGAATCCCCGGAGTACTCGACGGTGGCGCGGACCGGAGACCTGCTCATGCTTCTGGCCTCACTCAACATCAGCCTGTTCATCTTCAACCTGATCCCGCTCCTTCCCCTGGACGGGGGCCACATACTCGGTGCATGCTACGAGGGAGGACGGCGCAAGATTGCCGCTCTCAGGGGAAATCCTGATCCAGGGCCGGTCGACACTGCGCGACTCATGCCCCTGAGCTACGCGGTTGCTCTCGCTTTCATTGGTATGACGCTCCTGCTGGTGATTGCCGACATCGTCAATCCGGTCTTCTAGGTTCGGCGTGCCTCGCACTGGTCTTACCTCACAGTAGGCGGACTCCCCACGGGGGGACGGAAGTGTAATACTTGAACGCGTGAGTATTGCCCTTGGAATGCCAGCACTGCGTCCTGAACCGCAGGTGCTCGCGCAGCGTAAGAAGACCCGTCAGATCCAGGTGGGAGACGTAGCCGTGGGGGGTGACGCACCCATTTCGGTACAGTCGATGACGACCACGAAGACCCATGACATCGGCGCGACCCTGCAGCAGATTGCCGAGCTGACCGCCGCGGGGTGCGACATCGTCCGTGTCGCGTGCCCCACGGACAAGGACGCCGAGGCGCTGCCCATCATTGCCAAGCAGTCCCGACTGCCCGTGATTGCTGACATTCACTTCCAGCCCAAGTACGTCTTCGCAGCAATCAAGGCCGGATGTGGTGCGGTACGCGTCAATCCGGGAAACATCCGCAAGTTTGACGATCGAGTGGGCGAGATCTGCCGGGCCGCCTCCGATTACGGAGTATCGTTGCGCATCGGTGTGAATGCGGGATCTCTGGATCCCAGGCTGCTCAAGAAGTACGGCTCCGCAACCCCGGAGGCGCTCGTCGAGTCGGCCGTGTGGGAGGCGGGTCTCTTCGAGGAGCACGGCTTCCACGACTTCAAGATATCGGTGAAGCATCACAACGTCGTAACCATGGTGCGGGCCTACCGCATGCTCTCCGAGCAGGGTGATTGGCCGTTGCATCTGGGAGTTACCGAGGCGGGCCCCACCTTCCAGGGGACCATCAAGTCGTGCGCGGCCTTTGGCGCCCTGCTCGCGGAGGGCATCGGCGACACCATCCGAGTCTCACTTTCCGCTCCTCCCGTGGAAGAAGTGAAGGTAGGATCCAAGCTGCTCGAATTCATGGGTCTGCGCCCTCGCAAGATGGAGATCGTGTCCTGCCCCTCCTGCGGTCGCGCCCAGGTGGACGTCTGGGAGCTGGCCGAAAAGGTCGAAGAGGGGCTCAAGGACATCACGGCACCCCTGCGCGTGGCGGTCATGGGCTGCGTCGTCAATGGCCCGGGAGAAGCTCGCGAAGCCGATCTCGGATGCGCCTCCGGCAACGGCAAGGGCCAGATCTTCGTCCACGGCAAGGTTGTCGAGACGGTCCCGGAGAGCGAGATCGTGGAGACCTTGCTCCGCTATGCCAATAAGATGGCTGAGGACATGGGAACAGAAGTTGAAGAAGGCGCGGGCGTCGACGTCGTCGCCTTCTGATCGGCATCCTTCCCGCACATTCTCGGACGATCCTGAGTGCAAACGTAACGGAGTACATAGCTATGCGTTGGCTGAGCAAAACGCCTACAACGTTACGTCGTCTCTACGGGATCGACAAAGGCAGAGCGGTTGAGTTTCTGACGAAGGATCCGGTGAATTCCGTACTTGCTCGCGCCAACATTGATCGCATGGGCATGGGGGCGTCAAGCGCCATCGGACTCTTCGATTCGCGAGTCAACCAGATCACCGCGCTGGCATGGGACTCCGGAAATCTCATTCCTCTTGGCTTCGACGAGGGAGGTTTGGACCTTCTGGCAAGTTCGGTTCTGAACCGCGGCCGGATCTGTTCGTCTCTCGTGGGTCCCGCGGATCAGGTACTTGGCTTGTGGGAGAGAGTGGAGATCGATTGGGGGCCGGCCCGCGAAGTTCGCTCCCGCCAATACTCGATGACGATCGACAATCCGCCGTTGCTTGAGGGAGACCCCGAGGTACGTCCGGCGCTGCCCATGGAGCTTCCGCTCGTTCTTCCCGCCTCGATCGCCATGTTCACCGAAGAGGTGGGGTATGATCCGATGTCTTTCGGCAACTCCTACATGCATCGTGCGAGCGGTCTCATCCGCGCGGGAATGACCTACATCAAGCTGGGTTCCACCGCGGATGGGAGGGCTCAACGCGTCATTTTCAAGGCCGATGTGGGTGCGCTGGCAGGCGGGGTGGCCCAGATCCAAGGTGTGTGGGTTGCTCCGGACATGCGTGGCAGGGGATTGGCCAGCACGTGCATGGCCTCGGTGGTGCGCCAGGTGCATGCCACATTCAGCCCGCTGATCTCGCTGTATGTCAACGACTACAATTATTCGGCCGTGCACGTCTATCAGCGCGTGGGTTTCAAGGTTGTGGGGGAGTGGGCCACGGTCCTCATGTAGCGCTCATGTTGAGTACACTTGTTTCGTGCTCAAGATGTCTACACTTTTTGTCCGTACCCTGCGTGAGGATCCTGCCGACGCAGAGGTCGCCAGCCACAAGCTTCTCGTGCGAGGGGGCTACATTCGCCGTGTCGCCCCCGGTATCTACACGTGGCTGCCGTTGGGGCTGGAGGTTCTGCGCAAGGTTGAGCAGGTGGTTCGCGAGGAAATGAACGCCGCTGGTGCCCAGGAGGTCCATTTCCCGGCCCTGCTCCCACGCGAACCCTATGAGGCGACGGGACGTTGGAGTGAATACGGTCCCACCCTCTTCAAGCTGAAGGATCGCAAGGACGCCGATTACCTCTTGGCACCCACCCATGAGGAGATGTTCACCCTGTTGGTCAAGGACCTGTACTCCTCGTACAAGGACCTTCCGACCACGCTGTACCAGATTCAGACCAAGTACCGTGATGAGGCCCGTCCGCGCGCCGGAGTCATCCGCGGTCGTGAGTTCGTCATGAAGGATGCCTACTCCTTCGACATCGACGATGCCGGGTTGGATGCCTCCTACCTGATAATGCGCGACGCCTACCAGAAGATTTTCAATCGTCTGGGGTTGCCGTTCGTCATCTGCGCGGCGATGTCCGGAGCCATGGGTGGCTCGCGTTCCGAGGAGTTCCTCTTCCCGTGCGATATCGGCGAGGATACTTTTGTGCGTTCGGCCGGTGGATACACCGCGAACACGGAGGCGGTCACCACCCTGCCTCTTCCCGAGCATGATTACTCCGATGCGCCGGCGCCGGAGGTCGTGAACACTCCTGATGCGACCACCATTGACACCCTTGTCGAGGTCTCCAACGCCCTGCGACCGCGCGAGGATCGTCCGTGGCGGGCCAACGACACCCTCAAGAACGTGGTTGTGGTCGCCACCCAGCCAGACGGAACCCGCGAGCTGTTGGTCATCGGTCTTCCGGGCGACCGCGACGTGGACATGAAGCGTGTCGAGGCATCGCTTGCTCCCGCCGAGGTGGAGATGGCCACCCCGGAAGATCTCAAGGACTTCCCGGAGCTGGTCCCCGGATACATCGGTCCGGAGGTGATCGGTCCGCAATCCGGTCGCCGCACGGGGGACGACGCCGACGTGTTGCGCTACCTACTCGACCCGCACGTTGCTCGTGGCTCACGTTGGATCACTGGCGCAAACCACGCCAACAAGCACGTCTTCAATCTGATTTACGGCCGCGACTTCGAGGCTGACGGAACAATCGAGGCAGCGGAGGTGCGCGCGGGCGACGAGGCCCCCGACGGCTCGGGCCCGTTGGAGATCGCCCGCGGCATCGAGATCGGCCACATCTTCCAACTGGGACGCAAGTATGCCAAAGCCCTCGATCTGACGGTTCTCGACCAGAACGGGAAGAGTCAGGTTGTGACCATGGGCTCCTACGGCATTGGTGTGACCCGTGTTCTCGCCGCCCTTGCCGAGTACAACTGTGATGACAAGGGTCTGGTGTGGCCCGCCAGCCTCGCCCCGGCCTCGGTACAGATTCTTGCCACCGGCAAGGGCGAGGAACTTTTCGAAACCGCCGAGCGGGTCGGACAGGCGTTGGAGGAAGCCGGTGTCACGGTACTGTTCGACGACCGCCGCAGGGTCTCGGCCGGCGTGAAGTTCGCCGACTACGAGCTGTTGGGCGTTCCCTACGGCATCGTGGTGGGCCGTGGCCTCAAGGAGGGCCTGGTGGAGTTGCGCAACCGCCGGACTGGAGAATCCGAAGAAGTCCCGGTGGGCGAAGTCATTGAAAGATTCCAGGAGTTCATGGCTCGCTGATGCTCACAGGCCGGGCAGGGGCAGAGCCGCGTTTCGCTCGCCCGAATCGAGGTAGAGCGAACAGGTGAAGGAGAAGATGGCGTCCCGCCCGGCTGCATCGGACTGGACGGCGCTCTCCAGAAGCCGGGCAGTCAACAGCGCAAGTGCTGAGGAAGTGTAGGTTTCGCCTTCCTCCAGCTCCGGGTATGCGGCGAATGCAGTGCGGGTGTCGGCGGTGCCGGAACGCAGGATGTATTCCTCGAACTTGCTCAGCGCATCGATGCGTTCCAGTTCGGCAACACGTGAACCCGCCGCCATGTTGGCGGCGTCGGTTTCCAGCCACTGCCGCGCCGCATCGGCGGCCTCGAGCACGGAGGTGGTATTGGCGGCGGATCCTGCGGCCGCGAGGTCGACGTCGCCGCACGTGGGAGTCGGGGTGAGCTTCTCGGCCTCCGAAAGATTCATGGCGAGGAACTGTGCGCCCAGAGCCATGGCGTCCAGGTCTCTTTGCTGTTCGGATGGGGTGCCCTCAAGGCCCTGTCGGGCGGTGTCTGAGAAAGTCATGAGTTCTTCTACAAGGGTGGCGCTGTCGAGATCAGTGGCGGGTTCGGTCTCCACGGGAGGATTGGTGTAGCCAGTCGGTGCACCATTCGGCCAGGGAATCCACACACCGCCGAGGCCATCCGCATAGGTGGACGTGGCATCGGCAATCGACTGCAGCACCGCGTTGTCGGGTTTGTCCGCTTGGAGTTGCAGGGCTGAGTTCTCGATGCGCACAGCTTGCTCAGCAAGCGTTTGACGCGCCTTCTCCTGAGTGGAGGCGTCGGGCGGAGTGAGATCCTGATGCTCCAGACGAGTGCCCATTGCGACCAGAACTCCAGCGAATATGGCGACACCCATGACTGAGCCGAGTACGAACTTCCAACCTGACACCGTTGTCGTAGCGGTCTTCCCGGTGACGGAAGGCGCAGGTTTCGACTGTGCCGAAGAAGAGGCGGATTCGCCGATGTCGAAGTCAAAGAGGTCGTCGTGTTCTGACATGGTTTCATCTTGCCACGTCCGGCTGGAGACAGCTTGGTGGACATGTCCAGGTGGATTGCGAGAATATCGGCAGTTGCATTGTAGAGAAACTGTGTCTGGCAGGTAACCTTGTTCCATGGCACAGTCCTCTCAGCGCAGGCGCCCCAAGGGGCGAAACGATCGTCAGACAGGCTCGCGCAACCCGCGGCAGGCCGAAGCTCACGCGGCCCAGCGGGCCAAGAACGCCCAAATTGTGCAACAGATCTCGAGCGAGTTGGAGTCGGTTGTCCATGAGGCCGGACTGTACTTGGAGTCCGTGAAGACGGGCCGTGGGGGAACCCGAATGGTCGTGAAGGTTGTCGTGGATTTCCCGGAGGGACCCGGTGGAGTGGATTCCGACTCACTCACGGAGGTGTCGCGGGCGATTTCGAAGCGACTGGACGATGTCGACCTTGTCGAGGGCGCCTATACGCTTGAGGTCTCAACCCCGGGAGCAGAACGCAAACTCACCGAGCCGCGCCACTTCAGTCGCGCGATCGGCCGCCTTGTGGCTTTCCACTTGTCGGATGGAACAGCGTTGAATGCTCGGATCGATGAGATCAACGGTGATATCCTCAGTCTTCGCAGCCCGCAGGGGCCGCGCAGCATTGAGCTGTCTGATATCGCCAGTGCACGAGTTCAGGTGGAACTGGTGAAGGAAGAGGACGATGCGGCCTCGGAGAACAAGGGCTAGGAGAACGCCATGGATATTCAGATGAATGAGCTCCGCATTGTCGAGAGCGAGTTGGGTATCAGTGTCGATGTGCTCGTGGAAGCCATCGAGGATGCCTTACTGCACGCCTACCAGCGTGTTCCCGGTGCTGTACGCGGCTCGCGAGTGGAAATGGACCGTACCACTGGCAAGGTGACGGTCTGGGCTCCCGAAGTCGACGAAGAAGGCAACAAGATCGACGAATTCGACGACACCCCCGGCGACTTCGGCCGCATCGCCACCGCGACAGCCAAGTCGATCATCGCCCAGCGTTTGCGCGATGCCGAGGCCGATCGCGTTCTTGGATCCTTCAAGGGCAAGCAGGGACAGGTCGTCTCCGGTGTGGTGCAGCAGAACGCCGGCCGCAACGCCGAGTCGCGTGACCTTCTGGTCGACGTCGGCGAGCACGAGGCAATTTTGCGGGCCGAGGAACAGGTTCCCACCGAACGTTTCCGCCACGGCGATCACATCCGCGCCCTTGTTCTGGAAGTTGCCGTGGGCACGCGCGGCGCCTCCGTGCGTCTCTCGCGTACCCACCCCGATTTCGTGCGATGCCTCTTCGAGCAGGAAGTACCCGAGATCGAGGAAGGCGTGGTCGAGATCGTGGCGTTGGCTCGCGAGGCCGGACACCGCTCAAAGGTGGCCGTATGGACCGCCGATTCCGACGTCAATGCCAAGGGGGCGTGCATCGGCCACAACGGACAGCGTGTGCGTGCGATCACCACGGAGCTGAACGGCGAGAAGATCGACATCGTCGATTACGACGACGACCCGGGGGCCTTCGTGGCAGCCGCGCTCTCGCCTGCCCGTGTGCTGCGCGTGGATATTCTGAACAAGGATCAGCGTCAGGCCAGAGCGATTGTCCCAGATGATCAGACATCTCTTGCCATTGGCAAGGAGGCGCAGAATGTGCGGTTGGCCGCAAAGCTGACCGGATGGTCCATCGACATCCGAAAGGAGTCGGAGGATCCCAGGGCTCATTCGGCCGGGGAATACGACGAGGCTGACGAGAGTTAGCCCAAAGGACAGGCCACTTTCCTGGGCCGAGCGTGAGATTGCGCTCCTCGGGCGGTGTTTTGTGCCCTGACGGGCTAAGATACTTAGGGCGTCTCTGGCTAAGGAGAATCTTTGTGACAATCAACCCGCGCACATGTGTGGGCTGCCGGCAAAGGGACGCTCGTGACAATCTCTGGCGGGTTGTGGCCATGGAGTCCGTTCTTCAACTGGACGAAAAGGCATGCCTGCCGGGCAGGGGAGCGTGGATTCATCGTGATCCGGCTTGCCTCAACCGGGCTTTACGGTCTCGTGCCTTCGAGCGTGCCCTGCGACAGCAGGGGCTTGACAGCACGGCGGTGAATCGATGGTTGGAACGTTATTCGAGTTCGAGGACTTGAGGTCCTTCGAACTGACCCGAGTAAAAGGAAGCGGGTAGGAACCCGATGGGCACCCAATGAGTACCCAGCGATGAGCTGCCAGCAATAAGGGTCTGACGCGTGGTGCGCAGACCCTACGAAGGAGAACTGTGGCCAAATTACGCGTCCATGAACTAGCCAAGGATCTTGGCATCACGAGCAAGAAATTGCTCGAGGTGCTCAAGGAATCCGGCGAGTTCGTCAAGTCAGCCTCGTCCACGATCGAGGCACCAGTCGTGCGCAAGGCACACGACTACATGAAGGCTCATCCAGAGCTTTCGGACAAGAAGAAGTCGGCAGCTGCCAAGCCTGCCGCTTCCCCCAAGACTGCCGCAGCGGCACCCAAGCCCGTTGCTGTGAAGAAGACTTCCGAGGAAGAAGCGCCGAAGGCGCCTGCCCCGGCTGTCGAAGCATCCTCCGCCTCCCCGGCGTTCTCCGATGCCCCGGCAGTTACCGCTTCGCCGCGTCCGGAGGCGGTCAAGCCCGGGCCCAAGCCTGCGGTTGTGACCCCTTCCCCGGTGGAAGAATCCAAGCCGGAGCCGGCTCCTGCCGAGACTCCTGCTTCTGCGTCAACCCACAAGCCCGCCGGTGACTCGGCTGTCAAGCCCGGTCCCCGTCCGAGCATGCCGACTCCCAAGACGGCGCGCCCGGCTCGTCAGGACGATCGCGGCCAGCGCGGCGATCGCGGTGGACGTCAGGGCCAGCGCGACAACCGTCGCGGAGGCGGCCCACGTCAGGGTGGCGGTCCTCGCCCCGGTAACAACCCGTTCGCCACGTCGCAGGGAATGCCCCGCCCAGGCGGCGGCGGCAAGCCCGGTGCTCCTCGCCCCGGTAACAACCCGTTTGCCACGTCGCAGGGAATGCCCCGCCCGGGTGGCGGTCAGGGTGGCGGTCCTCGCCCTCAGGGTGGTCCCCGTCCCGGCGGCAATACCGGAGGCAACACCGGTGGCGGTGCTCGTCCTCGTCCGGCAGGTGCCCGGCCGAGCCCGAACATGATGCCCAACCATTTGGAGACGCGGTCGGATTCGTCCGCTCGTCCCGGTGGTGGTGGCCGCGGCCGTGGCGCAGGTGGCTCTCGCCCCGGTGGCAACGGCGGTGGCGGCGGTGGCCGTCCCACAGGTGGTGGCTTCACCCGTTCCGGCGGCAAGTCCCGCGGTGGTTCCACCGCTGGTGCCTTCGGTCGCCAGGGAGGCCGTCCCTCCCGCGGGCGCAAGTCGAAGCGCACGAAGCGTGAAGAATGGGAGAGCCAGAGCTCGCCCATGGTTCAAGGCGTCGAACTACCTCATGGCGACGGCTCTACCGTGGTCCGGGTACGTCAGGGAGCCTCGCTCGCTGACTTCGCTGAGCGCATCGGTGCCAACCCGGCTGCCTTGATCACCGTGCTTTTCCGCATGGGTGAGATGGCAACCGTCAACCAGTCGCTGGACGCCGATACGTTCAAGCTGCTGGGCGCGGAACTCGGTTACGACGTACAGGTCATGTCCGCCGAGGACGAGGATCGTGAGATCCTCGAGCAGTTCGACATCGATCTCGAGGCCGAGGAAGCCGACGAGGATGAGAAGGACATGCAGCCGCGTCCGCCGGTCGTGACCGTCATGGGTCACGTCGACCACGGCAAGACAAAGCTGCTGGATGCCATCCGTCACGCACAGGTCATCGAGACCGAGCACGGCGGTATCACCCAGCACATTGGCGCCTACCAGGTACACCTGACCTATGAGGGTCAGAGCCGTGCCATCACCTTCATCGACACACCGGGCCACGAGGCCTTCACGGACATGCGTGCCCGTGGTGCCGATGTCACCGACATCGCGGTTCTCGTAGTTGCGGCCGACGACGGCGTGATGCCCCAGACCATTGAGGCACTCAACCACGCCCAGTCCGCCGGAGTGAAGATCGTCGTCGCCGTCAACAAGATTGACGTCGACGGGGCGAATCCGGAAAAGGTGCGCGGCCAGCTGACCGAGTACGGTCTGGTGGCCGAGGAGTACGGCGGCGACACCATGTTCGTCGACATCTCCGCCAAGCAGCGCATCGGTATCGAGGATCTCCTCGAGGCGGTTCTCTACACCTCGGATGCCGAGATCGAGCCCGTGGCCAACCCGGACAAGCCCGCTCGCGGTGTGGCCATTGAAGCCAAGCTCGATCAGGGCCGCGGTGCCGTGGTGACCGCTCTGGTGCAGTCCGGAACGCTGCGCATTGGCGACCCGCTGGTTGTGGGTACTGCTCACGGCCGCGTGCGTGCGATGTTCGACGAGAACGGCGACAACGTGACCGAGGCAGGTCCGTCCCGTCCGGTGCAGATTCTCGGTATGTCCTCCGTGCCCTCGGCCGGTGACAGCTTCCTGGTCGCCTCGGATGATCGCACTGCTCGTCAGATCGCTGACAAGCGTGAGGCTGCCAAGCGTGCGGCCACTCTGGCCAAGCGTCGCAAGCGCATCTCCCTTGAGAACCTCAACGAGGCTCTCAAGGAAGGCAATGCCCAGACGCTCAACCTCATCATCAAGGGCGACGCCTCCGGTGCTGTCGAAGCATTGGAATCCTCGCTGCTGGATCTGGAGGTCAGCGACGAAGTTCAGCTGCAGATCATCCACCGTGGTGTCGGTGCGATCACGCAGAACGACGTCAACCTTGCCACAGTGGACAACGCCGTTATCATCGGCTACAACGTCCGTCCGGCCGAACGTGTGCAGGATCTTGCCGACCGCGAGGGCGTCGAGATGAAGTTCTACTCGGTCATCTACAAGGCGATCGAAGAGGTCGAGGCTGCTCTCAAGGGCATGCTCAAGCCAATCTACGAAGAGGTCCAGCTGGGCAGCGCGGAGATCCGTCAGGTCTTCCGCTCCGGCAAGTTCGGCAACATCGCAGGTTCGATCGTTCGCAGCGGTACGATCAAGCGTGGCACCAAGGCGCGCCTCGTGCGTGACGGCGTCGTGCTGGCTCCCGAACTGGAGATTGCCTCGTTGCGCCGTGAGAAGGATGACGTCACCGAAGTCCGCGAGGGCTACGAGTGCGGTATCACTCTCGGCTACAGGGACATCCAGGAGGGCGACATCATCGAGACCTTCGAGATGCAGGAGAAGCCGCGGGACTGACCTCTCGCGATAGACCAGATCGGCGGGCTACCCTAGTGGTGGCCCGCCGATCCCTTTGACTTGAAAGGTGGCAGACATGCCCAACCCACGCGCCGCGAAGGTGGCTGAGCGGATCCACGAGATCGTCGCCTCGCTTGTAACTACCCGTTTGAAGGATCCGCGACTGGACATGGTGACCATCACCGATGTCCGTGTCACGGGGGATCTGCAACACGCCACGATTTTCTACACCGTGTACGGCGGCGAGAAGAAACTGGCGGAGGCCGGCCGCGGTCTTGCCTCTGCAAAGGGATTCCTTCGCACCCAGGTGGGAGGCCAGCTGGGCCTGCGCCTGACCCCGAGCCTCGAGTTCATGGCGGACGCTCTTCCCGAGAACGCTCGTTCCTTCGAGGACGCACTCGTGGCGGCTCGTTTCCGTGATGAGCAGATTGCGAAGGCCGCAGCCGGTGCCCAGTGGGCGGCCGGTGAGGATCCCTATCGCAAGGATGACGAGGACTCCGACGACGAAGCCCGGGACTGAGCATGGCGGATGCATCCGCAACGCCCGCGAGCCGTCCCTCGAAGAAGCGCCCCGAGCGTGGCGAGGGGCGGCCGCGTCGTGTCATGCCATGGGGTGAACTCACCCGACCGCGCCGTGAGCATGGCGGTGCGCCACCGGACGGACTCGTCGTCGTCGACAAGGACAAAGACGTGACCAGCCACGACATCGTGGGAGCGGTGCGTTTTCTGGCCGGTACGCGCAAGGTGGGCCATGCCGGGACGTTGGATCCGATGGCCACGGGTGTGTTGTGCGTGGGAGTCGGCAGGGCAACCAAGCTGCTGCAGTACGTGACAGGCACCAGCAAATGTTACTCGGCCACGATTTGCCTGGGAGCGGAAACCTCCACGGAGGACGCGCAGGGAGAGGTGACCCAGAGGCGTGGAATTGCGGCGCTCGGAGAGAATCAAGAGGCCTGGAGAGGGCTGATTGACGAAGCCATGGCGCAGCTGCGCGGACCAATTCGGCAGGTACCCAGCTCGGTCAGCGCGCTCAAGGTCAACGGAAAGCGCGCCTACGAGCTGGTGCGCGAGGGACATGCGGTGCGACTCGATGCCCGCCCGGTTGTGATTGACGATTTTCGGATGATGGACGAGCCGCGACCGAGTGATGTGACAGCCGAGGTTCCCCTCCTTGATGTCGACGTCGAGGTCGTCTGCTCTGCCGGAACCTACGTGCGGGCGCTGGCGCGTGATCTCGGCGATCTTCTTGGCACCGGAGCGCACCTGACATCCCTGCGTCGTACCCGTGTGGGAAAGTGGGACGAGACTCTGGCGCACACCGTCGGCACATTGAACGGATTCAACGTGCGTGGAGAGGAACTTCCCCTCATCGGTCTCACGGAGCTGTGCCACGGTCTGTTCCCACTGGTGGAGGTGACGGCGGAGGAAGCTGAGCTACTGCGCCGAGGTCAGTTCATTGCCAAACGTGACCACGTGGTGGGAGAGGAAAAGTGTCGCGAGGACATGGCGAACCCTGCGGCTTCGAAGAATTCCGAGGGCAAACCCGTGGCCGCCGCAATCTCCGCGGGGAGCGTGGTGGCGCTCGTCTCGCCGCGCTCCGGAATGCTGAAGCCGGATCTGCTCCTGAGTTAGATTTGCCCGTCGGACGTCAGGGTATGGAAACGAACCGTGAAGATGGTGGACAAACAACCGTCGTCAAGAACACCCATGTGCAGATGGGACGTTTGCTCCGGCTCACGGTAGGCTGTACGCCGTGAGTGAGAACCATGCGACAGAAGAAAAGTCCACCTGCGGTTGCGGAGGCGCCTGCGGTGGTGGCCACGGCAAGCGTGTAGCTGGTGGTCCGGCACGCCACACCGATTCCCCGGCGGCGCAGAAACGCAAGGAACAGGGATATGCTGACCTCTCGGCAGGCCGACTCAACCTCGGCCTGCGCTCGGCCAAGTGAGCCAGATACAGGTTTGGCGCCAGACTTCGGACATTCCACCTGACGCGGGCCGAACGGTCGTGACGATCGGCGTCTTTGACGGTGTCCATCGTGGACATCACGCGGTGCTCGCGGAGACGGTGCATCAGGCGCGCGAACGCGGCCTGACCTCGGTGGCTCTGACCTTTGATCCGCATCCCGCATCGGTTCACCGCCCGGACCAGCCGGTACGTCTGGTGGCCACCTTGGACGATCGTATCGATCGTCTTGCTGCAGCGGGTGTCAACGCCGTCTTCGTTCAGCACTACACGTTGGATTACGCGCAGGCCAGCGCCCGCGAGTTCGTGGAGAGGCAGCTTGTGGGAGATCTGCACGCCGCCGCCGTCGTGGTGGGCGAGGATGTTCGGTTCGGCAAGGGCAATTCGGGCGACGGCGAGCTGCTGGTCCGGCTCGGACGCGAGCTTGGGTTCGATGTCATCCTTCTGTCCGATCTGGGCGATGAGGAAGGCCGTCGGTGGTCCTCGACCTGGGTCCGGGAACTGCTCCAGGCGGGGGACGTGGCCAAGGTTGCCCAGATTCTGGGGCGTCCGCATCGCCTGCGCGGCGAGGTCGTGCACGGATTCCAGCGGGGCAGGGAGCTCGGGTTCCCCACAGCCAATCTCAAGGGTGAGTCCTTGGGCGAAGTACCCGCCGACGGAGTGTACGCCGGATGGTTGGTGCGCACCGTTCCCGGAACCACCGCGGCCGAGTATCTGCCCGCGGCGATCTCTGTGGGAACCAATCCTCAGTTCGATGGGATCGAGAGGACTGTCGAGGCTCACGTCCTCGGCCGTGCGGACCTCAATCTGTATGGCGAGCACGTGGCCATTGACTTCATCAAGCGACTGCGCCCCATGCTGGCATTTGATTCGGTCGAGGCGCTGCTGGATCAGATGGACGAGGACCTGCTGGGTACCGCCGTGGTGCTCGGAGTGCCGACGGCCGGGCGCGTTGATCCTGCCCATGTGACGGCGTGCTGAGGGGCGCAATCGGGGCAAGCAACCTCACAAACCCTGTCAGTTGGCCGCTCATGTCTGCGTGCTAAACTGGCTAGGCCGTCAGATCGGCCACGGATGCGTCATTGCCTGGGAGAACATGCCCCGGTGCTCCGTGCAACGAGACCTCGAAGGAGAATCATGGCCCTGAAGCCTGAAGAAAAGCAGAAGATCATCGCCGAGTACGCCACGCATGAAGGTGATACCGGTTCCCCCGAGGTTCAGGTGGCTCTGCTGTCAGCTCGCATCAAGGAGTTGACGGAGCACTTCCGCACTCACAAGCACGATCACCACTCGCGTCGTGGTCTGATGCTGCTGATTGGTCAGCGCAAGCGTCTGCTGGGCTACTTGGCGGAAGAAGATATCGAGCGCTACCGCTCCCTCATCGCCCGTCTCGGCCTGCGCCGATGACATGACAGGCGGCCCGGGCGAAGTCCCGGGCCGCCTGCTGTATACCGGAGGCATTTGCCTCCACGAGATCAAGAAGAAGAAAACCCGCAGGCTCGGTCCTCGGTTGAATCCTCCGGATGGCGATCCGTGGGTTTGAACTGAAGGCCGCGTCCGGGAATACATCAGAAAGGGGTCCCTGTGGAGGGTCCTGACGTTCATACTTCTGAAGCAGTCATTGACAATGGCAGCTTTGGCACCCGCACGATTCGCTTCGAAACCGGCCTGTTGGCCCGTCAGGCGAACGGCGCCGCACTTGCATACCTGGACGGAGAGACCACCGTCTTTTCCGCCACCACCGCCTCGAAGTCCCCGAAGGAGCACTTCGACTTCTTCCCGTTGACCGTTGACGTGGAGGAACGCTCCTACGCTGCCGGTCGCGTTCCGGGATCGTTCTTCCGCCGTGAAGGCCGCCCGGGCACCGAGGCCATTCTGGCCGCGCGTCAGATCGACCGTCCGCTGCGCCCCGCCTTCAAGAAGGGCATGCGCAACGAGGTCCAGGTCGTCGCAACCGTCATGACCATCCACCCGGATGATCAGTACGACGTACTTGCCATCAACGCCGCCTCGCTGTCCACCTCACTCGCTGGGCTTCCCTTCGATGGCCCCGTGGGCGGCACCCGCATGGCTCTCGTTGATGGGCAGTGGATCGCTTTCCCCCATTGGAGCGAGATTGATCGCGCGACCTTCTCCATGACGGTCGCTGGTCGTCTCACCGGTGACGACGTCGCCATCATGATGGTTGAGGCCTCCGCTCCCGAGCATGCCGATGCCGTCATCAAGACCGGTGGTGTCAAGCCCACCGAGCAGATCGTTGCCCAGGGTCTGGAGGCCGCCAAGCCGGTCATCCGCACTTTGTGCGAGGCTCAAATCAAGCTCATCGATGAGTGTGGCAAGCCCGTTGGCGACTTCCCGTTCTTCCCCGATTACACCGACGAGCAGTACGCGGCAGTCGAGGCCCGGATTGGCGATCGTTTCGACTCCATTCTCGGCATCGTTGCCAAGGAGGAGCGCGACGAAGCCCTCAACGTGGTTACCTCTGCCGTGGTCGCCGAGCTCGCCGAGCAGTTCCCGGAGGAGGGCAATCGTGTTGCTCTCGCCGTCAACGCAAACTTCAAGAAGGTCATGCGTCGTCATGTGCTGACCGAAGGTGTGCGCATGGACGGCCGTACCCCGGTCGAGATCCGTTCGATCTCTGCCGAGGCAGGCGTGCTTCCGCGTGTGCACGGCTCCGCATTGTTCCAGCGTGGCGAGACCCAGATTCTGGGCGTGACCACCCTGAACATGCTCAAGATGGAGCAGCAGCTGGACAACCTTTCCCCGGTGACCCGCAAGCGTTACATCCATCATTACAACTTCCCGCCGTACTCCACCGGCGAGACCGGCCGCGTTGGCTCGCCCAAGCGCCGCGAGATCGGCCATGGCCACCTCGCAGAGATCGCCTTGGAGTCCCAGCTACCCGAGCGCGAGGAGTTCCCCTACACCATCCGTCAGGTCTCCGAGACGATGGGCTCCAACGGATCCTCGTCCATGGGCTCGGTCTGCGCCTCCACGCTGTCGTTGCTCAATGCTGGTGTGCCCCTGAAGGCCCCCGTTGCAGGCATCGCCATGGGGTTGGTTTCTGACACCATCGATGGTGAGACCCGCTATGTCTCCCTGACCGACATCCTTGGAGCCGAGGACGCCCTTGGCGACATGGACTTCAAGGTGGCGGGAACCCGTGAGTACGTGACGGCCCTTCAGCTGGACACCAAGCTGTCGGGTATTCCCGCCGCGGTTCTGGATGCCGCGCTCCAGCAGGCATACGAGGCTCGCACCGCGATCCTCGACCTGATGAGCGAGGCCATCGACACTCCTGACGAGATGGCCGTGACTGCCCCGCGCATCATCGCCGTCAAGATCCCGGTTGACAAGATCGGCGAGGTCATCGGGCCCAAGGGCAAGATGATCAACCAGATCCAAGAGGATACTGGCGCGGACATCTCCATCGAAGATGACGGTACCGTCTTCATCGGTGCGGTTGACGGCATTTCTGCCGATGCTGCCCGCAGCGCCATCAACGCCATCGCGAATCCGCAGATGCCCGAGGTCGGCGAGCGCTATGTCGGTACCGTCGTCAAGACGACCACCTTCGGAGCCTTCGTGTCCCTCGTTCCCGGCCGCGACGGTCTGCTGCACATCTCGCAGATCCGCCGCATCGTGGGCGGAAAGCGCGTTGAGAATGTCGAAGATGTTCTCAACGTTGGCGACCGCGTCGAGGTCGAGATCTCCGAGCTGGATCCGCGTGGCAAGATCTCTCTGCACGCCGTCGTCGAGGGCGAGTCAGACGAGCCCGCCGCCGAGGAAGAGCAGGCCGAGCGTCGTCCGCGCCGCGAGCGTACCGAGCGCGGCTCACGTCGTGGCTCACGTCAGCGCCGCCGGACCCCTTCGGATGATTCCGAGGGTTCCGCGGAAGGCACGACCGAGACGGAGTGAAACCGCTGAGTCTTTTGCCCTCAGGGTACTGACATTCAGCTGATTTCCACGGCAAGGGTGAGAACCGGATTGATTTCTGGTTCTCACCCTTGCCGGTTTTGGTGGCGTTGGACGCTGTTTCGCCAATTTGGCTCGCGTTGATCTACTCTAGAAACGTGAGCGATTCTCTTGACTACACTGAGATGCCCTTGAACCTTGACTTTTCCGGGATGGAACTCCATCTGGAAGAAGAAGGAAAGCTCCTACGGCGTTCGGTTCTGCCCGGTGGAGTGCGCGTTCTTACTGAAAGAATTCCGCACCAGCATTCCACGAGCGTTGGTCTGTGGGTCGGTGCGGGTTCGCGGGACGAGGGGCCAGGGGCTGAGGGTTCCACCCATTTTCTGGAACACCTGCTTTTCAAGGGAACGAAAAGCAGGAGTGCCAAGGACATAGCGGAGCGCATCGACTATCTTGGTGGAGACTTCAATGCGGCAACCGCCAAGCAATACACCTGCTATTACGGGCACGTGTTCGAGCAGGATCTCACGGACGCGCTCGATCTGCTCACGGACATGGTGACCGGTGCCCGCCTCGATGAGGAAGACATGGAGATGGAGCGCGGGGTCATTCTCGAAGAGCTCGCCATGTACAACGATGATGCTTCGGACGTGGCGCACGAGGCGATCACCTCCATGGTGTTTGGTGAACACCCCCTTGGGCGGCCCGTGGGAGGCACCCGGGAATCGGTCACGCAATTGCGCAACTCCGCTCTTTTGTCCCACTACTCGCAAATGTATCGGCCCAGCGAACTGGTCGTGACGGCTGCGGGCGCCGTCGATCATGACGCCCTGTGCGATCAGGTCGTGCACAAGCTGTCCACCGGGGGATGGGATCTCTCGGGTGCTCCCGAGCCTCGTGGGCGTCGTACGGCTGCCAGCATTGACTACCCGGAGCCGTCCACGAAGTTCCTGGAGCGCCCCGTGGAACAGTCCGCGGTCATCCTGGCGATGCCAGGCCTCGATCTGTTCGATGAGCGCCGCCCCGCGATGTTCGCAATGAATGCGATTCTGGGGGGTGGCACCTCCTCGCGTCTGTTCCAGCAGATCCGTGAGGAGCGCGGATTGGCTTACTCGACCTACTCCTTCCCGAGCAACTTTCCCGAGGGAGGCATCTTCGGCCTCTACGCGGGGTGCACAATTGAGAACGCACCCGCGGTGGCCGAACTGCTCAACGGGTGTCTGGATGATCTGGCGAAGAATGGTGTGAGCGGGGCCGAGATGGAATCGGCCTATCGGAGGATTCGTGCGGACATCGTTTTCGGCAACGAGCGCATCGCCGCGCACATGAACCGTCTCGGAAACGCGGAGCTCATCCGGGGGTCGCTCACTTCCCAGGCCGAGGCATTGCGCAAGGCCCGAGCCGTGACGGCAACGGACATCGTGGAGATTGCCCGCGAGCTCGCCTCCCAGCCGCGTTCACTCGTCACCGTGGGGCCCGTCCGCTAGTACGACGGCGCGGACTCGGTTCAGCCCCGGCCGGTCGAGCAAGTGAAACGTTCGGCTTCTCGCTGGTTGAGCAAGTGAAACGCGTCGAAACTCGGATTGCGCAATCGGCGACGTTGCATCGGCGTACCATGTGTCGATTCGTTCTGTTTCATGCCGCCATCGGCGCTAGGGTTGAACCATGACGATCAAAGTGGCAGTAGTGGGCGCCCTGGGGCGTATGGGACGAACGATTTGTGCGGCAGTTGAGGATGCCCCGGACATGGAGTTGGTGGCACGCCTCGATGTCGGTGATTCCATCAATGAACGCACCTTGGCCGGCGCTGATGTGGCAATCGAGTTCACGGTTCCGTCGATGACGGAAGGCAACGTGCACGCGTTACTGGAGGCCGGGGTCGACGTCGTCGTCGGCACCACCGGTTGGAGTGACGAGGCACTGGAGGGGGTGCGGGTCGCGGCCGAGGAATCTGCACGTTCGGTGATCATCGCTCCGAACTACGCTCTTTCGGCTGTGCTCGTCATGAGCTTTGCCGAAAAGGCCGCGGCCTACTTCGAGTCGGTGGAGATCATCGAGCTCCACCATCCGGACAAAGTCGATGCTCCCTCCGGTACGGCGGCGACGACCGCACGCAGGATTTCCGAGGCACGCCGGGCGGCTGGCGTTGCAGCAAGTCCGGATGCCACCGAGATCGATCCCCTCGGTGCGCGCGGGGCAAAGGTTGATGACGTCCACGTGCATGCGGTCCGGTTGCGTGGCCTGAACGCCCACGAGGAAGTTCTCATGGGCAATCCCGGGGAGCAACTCGTCATCCGTCAGGATTCCTTCGACCGCTCCAGCTTCATGCCGGGCGTGCTGCTCGCGGTACGTGAGGTCGAGGGGCGCGTTGGTCTGACTTACGGCCTCGACCAAGTGATGGGCCTGTAGGCGCTGCGACAGTCACTTACCCACACGTTACAAAAATGTAGGTTTTTAACATCAAGGTGGCCCGAGCGGTCGCCGAAGCTCCGACTCGCGCATGAATGTTCCTTGCGCGGAAGCACACGTAAGGCGCGACAACACGCGAAAGACTGTGTCTTTTTCCATTTTCGCAGGTGAGAGTGGGTGGTGGAAAATGGGTGAAAGAAAATCGCAAGATACTTAGCATGTTCGCTGTGGGCTAAGGTAGATTAACAGTTGTTCTATCGTTGGGACCGGTTGGGCGAGGTCGCCTTCAACCGGTCCCTCATATGAGAGGGGTTCATATGCCTCAATCACCAGCCGCCGCAATCGTGGCAGCGCTCGGTGGATCGGGTAATATCCAGAGCCTGACCCACTGTGCCACCCGTTTGCGCTTCCAGTTGGTTGACGCCACCACCGTCAACAAGGACGAGCTCGAGAATATCGATGGTGTCATGGGAGCCGTGTCACAGGCAGGCGATCGTTACCAGGTCATCATCGGTGGCGCCGTCGCTTCTGTCTTCAATGACATCAACGCCCTCCCGGAGATGAAGGGTTCATCCGGCACCTCCGCCGCGGATGTCAAAGCCGCCGCTCGGGACAAGGGGCCGCGGGGAAAGCACGCATGGCTTGACAACTTCTTCGAATTCCTCGCGGACTCCTTCCGTCCGATCCTCGGCGTTCTTCTCGGAGCCTCGCTGATCATTGCTTTCGCCGCGGTCATGGATGCCGCAGGAGTGCAGGACTTCCGTGCCGCCGAGAAACCCGCCGGCTGGATGCTGATCGACGCCATGTGGCGTTCGGTGTTCTACTTCCTGCCGATCATGGTCGCCTACAACGCGTCCAAGAAGCTTGACGTGGATCCGTGGCTCGGTGGTGCCATCATGGCCGCCCTGATGACGCCCGAGTTCATGAACATCAAGGATGGTCTGAACGACGTCACCTGTGTAGTCAACGAGACGCTCGGTACCCAGTCCTGTACCGCGGATGTATTCGGGCTCCCAATGAAGCTGAACTTGGAAGGCTACGGAGGAAACGTCTTTGTTCCCCTGATGATGGCGGCACTGCTCGCCCTCGTGTACAGGGGAGCCAAGAAGATCATCCCTGAGGGATTGCACCTCGTCTTCGTTCCGTTCATCTCGATGATCATCATGATCCCCGTGACCGCTCTGGTTCTGGGGCCCCTCGGCGTGTGGCTGGGTGCGACTCTTGGCTCCGGTCTCGCGTGGCTCAACTCCACCGCGCCGATCGTTTTCGCAATCCTCATTCCGATGCTGTACCCCTTCCTCGTACCGCTCGGTCTGCACTGGCCGCTCAACGCGCTCATGCTCATCAACATCGACACCCTCGGATACGACTTCATTCAGGGACCGATGGGCGCATGGAACTTTGCCTGCTTCGGCGCCACCGCCGGCGTGCTGGTTCTGGCATTGCGTGAACGCGACAAGCAGATGCGTCAGACGGCAACCGGTGCTCTTGTGGCAGGCCTTGCCGGCGGTATCTCGGAGCCCTCGCTCTACGGTATCCACCTGCGTTTCGCACGCATCTACCCGCGCATGCTGATCGGCTGCTTCCTCGGTGGACTGACCATCGGCGTGGGCTCGATGATCATGGGTAACGATGGCGTGACCGCGAATGCTTTCGCTTTCACCTCGCTGCTGACGATTCCGTTGTTCAGCCCCATCATGTTGTACGTGATTGCCATTGCGGTCGCCTTCTTCACGGCCATGTTCGCGGTCGTCTTCACCGATTACCGTACACCGGAGCAGAAGCAGGAAGTGCGTGATCGTATCGCCGCCGAGAACGCTGCTGCAGATGTCCCCGTCTCGGATGCCGAGGAGGTTGCGGTTCCGGTGACAGGTGCCGTGGCCGGGGGCGGAACCGCGACGGCCGTCGCCACCGCTCCGGTCAAGACTCTCAAGCCCGCGATGGTGCCGGGCGCCGTGACCGACGTTGCCTCTCCGATGCAAGGCCGGGTCATCGCGCTTGGAGATGTCCCTGACGCAGGCTTCGCTTCTGGCGCGGTCGGCAAGGGAGTCGGTATTGATCCGAGCGAGGGCACCGTCGTCTCTCCAGGTGACGGTCAGATCATTCTGACCTTCCCGACGGGACATGCCGTGGGAATTCGCCTCGACAGTGGCGTGGAGATTCTGGTTCACATCGGCATCGACACGGTCAACATGGAGGGCAAGGGGTTCAATGTGCACGTCTCGAAGGGTGACACGGTGAAGAAGGGCGATCTGTTGGTCTCCTTCGACCGCAGTGCCATAGAGGCCGCCGGTTACTCCGCGATTACACCGGTTCTGGTGACCAACCACCGCAAGTTCGCTTCGGTGGAGCAAGACGCTTCCGGCAACGTTGCCTTCGGCGATCGGCTGATCAAGGTGAGCGCCAAGGACGCCTGAGCCAGACGAAGTTCCTGAACAACAAGGGCCGGTGACTCTCCCGCATGGGGGATGTCGCCGGCCCTTGGTGCGCCTTGCTGCTCCGTTCGTTGGCTTCGCGCCAGCTTTCCTTTTCTCACTCTTCCTTCGGCAGGAGCAGCGCGTGCCAGCAGTGCTGGGAGACCAGGTCCTGTCCGACCTGCAGGTCCCGCCTCAGACCTGCCGGTGCGAATCCGGCAGCGGTGAGGAATGCCGTGTGGGCGTCGTCGCCCGCGAGCACCCAGATCTGGAGCTCGGTTGCGCCATTGTCCTGAGCGGTTTGAGCGAGCGCGGCCAGCAGCCGCGAACCGTGGCCCGCGCGCTGATGGGCCGGTGGCACCTCCAGCGCTGTTATTTCCACGACGCCGCCCTCGCCCTTCTCGAGTTCGGGCGTTCCGTCGCCTTCTTGGGCTCCAGCACCAACGGTGGGATTGATGGGCTGAGGTGAGGTGGGGGAGAGAGCGGCGAATCCCACGACTGTTCCCTCGGAGATTGCGCTGAACACCATGTGGCCGCCGGAAGGTGGGTTGGCAATGGCGCCGGCCCATGTGGCTGCGAAGGCTTCGGACTGCAGCAGCCCTTCAACCTCGGGAGCCAGACGCTTGCCGGTGGCGGCCGTGAGAGCGGCACGCATCGTGCGAGCCTGAATGTCTCCAATGGCCGGTGCGTCGAGGCCGGTTGCGGGGCGTACGAATACGTGTGGGGTGCTCATGTGACTAGGCTACGTTTCTTCGCTGCCCCGCCACCACCGGTGTTGCCGGTGAGTCCAAGAGCTGTAGCTGACGGGTGTGATGTGGGCTCGTGTGGCCCCGGGGATCGGCGCCAAGTTGCTGCGCTGACCGGGGAAACTGGGCGTTGGGCGAACCAGCGGGATTTTCTGGAATCAATACATCTTATGGTTTTCTGTCTCGAAGTGGACCAAAGGCCCAAGGGGAACGAATTTCCCACCCTATTCTCAGGTAAGGCTAACCTAACGCAATTTAAGTAACACCAACCTGACGTTAATCCGATGAGATCTGAGAAGTGAAAACGATATCCAAGAGTAATTCACGCATGTCACTGCGCTGGGGCGGGCTTCTCACGATGCTTTTCGCCTTGTTCGTCGTGTCCACCCAACTTGTCAGCGCTCCCGCCCACGCGGAGGAGGATGGCTGGGATTCCGTGGTCGCCGAGATGGAAGGCAAGATCAACCAGATTCCGGGGCAATATGCCAGCGACGATCAGGAGGGAGTCGAGCGTTCGATTCGGCAGACATACTACGAGGTCTATCAAGTCAGCGGCCTGGAAGCCCAGATCGATCACCGGCTGGGTACGGAGCGCAACGACGCCTTCGTCGGCCAGCTGTTGTCACTTCGAGATCTCACCCGCGAGGGTGTCCCACAGTCGGAGGTTGAGGCCGCCGTCGCCGAGACGATTGCGTTGCTCAATGATGATGTTGCCGAGTTGCGCACCACGCCCGAGCTCAATGACAAATGGTCCCGGGTGGCCACGCGAGCGATTGACCAGCTGGAAACGTCCAAGACCGAATATGCAGCGGGCGACTACGCGGCCGCGGCCAATGCGGCCAGGGACGCCTACCTTGCCCACTATGAAGCGGATGGCTTGGAGAAGGCGACCATCTCCTACATCGGGCAGGCACGAGTCAGCGAGCTGGAGACCATGTTCACCCAGCTGCGCCAGAACGCTCGCGATGCCTCACTGTCCGTCGCTGAGTTCAACGCGAAGGCCGATACCCTCGCCGAGGCCCTGCGGGAGGATGCTGATCACCTCGATCAACTGACCTCCAGCGGTGAACTGGGATGGAGCGGATTCTGGGCTTCCTTCGCCATCCTGCTGCGCGAGGGAGCCGAAGCCCTTCTGGTCGTCGCCGCCCTTGTCACGTACGCAATGAAGGCCGGGCGCCGTGACCAACTTGTCGGGATCATCGGGGGAGTGGTGGTGGCGCTCGCGGCCTCCGTGGCGTTGGCAGTGCTCTTCTCGAGACTCACCAGCTCCGCGGCGACCGGCTTGGGTCAAGAGTTGATCGAGGGCATCACCGGTGTGCTCGCCGTCATCATGCTGGTGTGGGTCTCCAACTGGATTCTCTCGAAGTCCACGGGCGACAAATGGCAGAGCTACATCGCTTCGAAGGCGGGTGAAGGAGTTGCCAAGGGTGGTGTTCTGGGCCTGGCCTCGGTCGCCTTCCTCGCGGTCCTGCGCGAAGGTGCGGAGACGATTCTCTTCTTCTCCCCCATCCTGGCGGCGAGTAAGACGGGTGGAGACAGTCTCAAGATCTGGATTGGCGTGGGTGCCGCCGTGCTTCTCCTCGCCATCATGTTCACCCTCATCTGGGTGTTCGGAGTTCGACTTCCCCTGAAGGCTTTCTTTACCTGGACCTCGGTCTTGCTCGGCATCCTTGCGGTCACCATAGCCGGCGGTGCGATCAAGGAGTTCCAGGATGCGACGGTTGTTTCCGCCACCCACCTTGAAGCCGCTCCGACCATCAGTTGGTTGGGTATCTACCCAACCGTCGAAACGCTGGCCGCACAGGCATTCGTGATCGCCATCCTGGTGATCCTGGGCATCGTGCAGTTCCGCAAGGCCAGTAACTCCAAGCAGCAAGCCGAAGACAAGCCGGCATCCACTGCAACTCAATGAAAGGGATAAACCACGTGAAGAACAAGAAGTTTCTCGCAGCACTAGCCGGAATCACCATGGCTTTCTCGCTGAGCGCCTGCGGCTCGTCCGACGACGGCGCGGACAATGGCTCTGATGCCGCAGCGACCACCGATGCACCGGCGGCAACCGGCGAGGACAAGGACACCGCGGGCATCAACGAGCTGCCGGTGGGCGATTCCGGTCCGCAGACCAATGGCCCGCTGACCATTGATTTGGTCTACTTCCAGGCCGTGGACATGGAACACGGCTCGATGTCCATGCCGCCCGCCTCCGAATCCGACATGCACTTCGAGGTGGACGTCGCCACGACCGATGAGGCCGCCGAATGGGGCTACGAGGCCGACCAGTTCCTCCCTTATCTTCAGATCAAGGCCGTTGTGACCAACACGGACACCGGCGAGGAGACGGATCTGGGTACGATGATGCCGATGATCGCCTCCGATGGTCCTCATTACGGCAACAACATTTCGCTGGCGCCGGGTAACTATGACGTGTTGATTTCCGTTGCCTCACCCGCGGATGACTTCATGCTGCACACCGGCAAGGACTCTTCAGGTGTCGAGGGCCGCTTCTGGACCGAGCCGCTGACCTTCGAGTTCAAGAACTGGCAGTGGGACGGTCAGCTCATTTAAACCACGTGAATTCCGTTCTTCCCGGGGTGCATGCTCCGGGAAGAACGGAGTCCTTTGTGAGAGGCTCCGCCTTCTCCAGCAAGATTCGAGGCTTGGTTCAACACCATGTTGCAATTGTTCGTCACGTCCATTCAAAGTGCGCTACCTTTGTGTTTGGCCATGGCCATTCTGCTGGCAAGCCGTGCCTACTCACCAAGAGAGCGCCGGATTGCCGCACGCCTGACGGGCCTTGCCTGTGCCATCGGACTCCTCGGCGCCGCAACGGTGGCGTGGTTGCGCCTGAACACCAGGCTGATCGATGTCCCGACCTTCAACGCCTACGTCGGTCCGGTGACCTTCCTGTCCGTTGTCGTCTTTCTTGCCGCGGTGTGGCTCTTCGGGGCGCGCGATCTACATGACATCGTCCAGAGCTGGCGCCATCGATTCCTGACGGTCACCAGCCTGTTGGCTCTTGTGACCACTTCGTTGTTCTACGGTTTCACGTACTTCTTCAACACCAGTGGAATCGTTCCCATGGGCTCGAGCCTTGTGGACTCCGAAAGCCTGTTGCGCCTGACAGGTTACGCACTCGGTAGCATCTTGGTGATCGTGGCCGCATGGGGGTATGTGGTCTCGGCAGCACGAGTGCCATGGTATGTGCGCTCGGTGATCACCACCATCGTCTTTGGTGCGATGGTGGCACCGCGAGCGATCCTGCTCTACCAACAGTTCGCGACCCGAAACATGGTTCCCCGCTCCTCCCTGATCTTTGACTGGGTGCTGTGGATCCAGCGCAACGAAGCGGCAACCCAGCTGGCACTCGCGATCCTGATCGCGGTTCCCGGGGTGATTGCGCTGTGGACGCATCCACGGGTTGCGCTGAAGAATCCGGCGCAGGTGCGTGCACGCAAGGCGGATCAACTTTCACGGCGAAAGTTCCTGGGGCTGTCCGTCGTCGGCTCTGCCCTTTTCGTGGCCATGCTGACCGAGGGGAAGAAGCGCGCCGAGTACGTTCCCGAGCTCTCGGCCATCGAACCCTCGAACGTGGAAGGCGAGTGGGTGACGGTGTCGCGGGAGTTGGTGAGTGACGGTCATCTGCATCGCTTCGCGTACCAGTCCGAGGACTCGACGGAGGTACGTTTCATCGTGATCAAGAAGAACGAGGTGGCTTTTGGCACCGGACTCGACGCCTGCGAGATCTGCGGAGATTCCGGATATTTCGAAGACAAGGGCAAGGTTATCTGCCGCGAGTGCGACGTCATGATGAACATTCAAACAATCGGCTTTCCCGGCGGATGCAATCCCATCCCGATTGCCTACGAGATTGCGGGTGACACTCTCAGGTTCTCCGCAGCGGAGCTCGAGAGCCATTCCTCGGTATTCAGGAAGTAACGATGTTTTTTTGGCGAATGATCAGCCACGCGCTACGGCGTCAGGTCAACAAGCGGCTCATGATCGCGTTGACGATTTTTCTGGGGTCCGGGCTGACGACCTCGATGTTCGCTGTCATGATGGACGTCTCGGACAAGGTGCAGGCCGAGTTGAGTTCCTTCGGTGCGAATATTCAGATTCTGCCGCAGGGCGCTTCGATCGTTTCGGACATGTACGACATCGACGCAGCCGCAGCCGCAGGATCCATCCGCGAGGATGAACTCGGAAACCTCAAGACGATCTTCTGGGGATACAACATTGAGGACTTCACCCCCTTTCTCAACGTAGCGGCCGAGGCCGACGGCGCGGAGATTCCGGTGGTGGGGACCTGGTTCGACAAGCAGCTCTCCATCAAGACCGGCGAGCAGCTCACCACGGGAGTTCAGCAGATGCGCGACTGGTGGGATGTCACCGGGCAGTGGGCGCAAGGCGAGCGCGAGGCAATGGTTGGCAGCAGGATCGCCGCAGCCAATGGTTGGGAACCGGGCGACACCATCACCCTGAAGGCCAATGGAAACCAGAGCGAGGCGCGGATCGTCGGCATCTTCCAATCCGGGTCCGATGAAGACCGCCAGGTCTTTGTCCCTCTCGTCATGGCCCAGCAACTCGCGGGCAGGACGGGAGAGGTCGAACGCGTGGAGGTCCGTGCCATCACCACTCCCGACAATGATCTTGCGCGTCGCGCGGCACGCGATCCCTCCACGCTCTCGCTGACGGAGTGGGAGACGTGGTATTGCACGGCGTACGTGAGCTCCATCGCCTATCAGATTGAAGAAGCCATGACGAACGTGGATGCCAGTGCGGTGCGCCAGGTCGCAGACACCGAGGGCGTCATCCTTGACAAGACTCAGCTCATCATGACTGTTGTCGCGGTCTTCGCCATGGTGGCCGCCTCCCTCGGTATCGCGAATCTGGTGACGGCCTCTGTCATGGAACGCTCGAAGGAGATTGGGCTGATGAAAGCGCTCGGGGCGCGAAACACATCCGTCCTGGCGGTGATCCTGACGGAAACCTTCGTGGTTGCACTCATTGGCGGTCTGCTGGGCTTCGCTGCGGGCATTGGGCTGGCTCAATTGGTGGGGCACATGGTGTTCGGCTCCGGAATCACGATCCGTCCGATGGTGGCCCCACTCATGGCCTTGATCATCATGCTGACGGTTGTCATCGGTTCGCTGCCGTCGATCAGATACCTGCTCAAACTCAAGCCAGCTCAGGTCCTGCACGGGAGGTGACACGATGGACAATCATCACAAGATGTACGTGCGAATGATCGTTCGGTCATTCTGGCGCAGACTATCGCGGGTCATCATTGCCTCGCTCTCGATTGCGGTAGGCGCGGCCACGCTCTCGGGCCTGGGGTTGATCGCCTACACGGTTCCGGCTCAGCTGTCCAAGGAGTTGCGTTCCTACGGGGCGAACCTCATCGTCATACCGGCGGGAACGGACAGCTTGAGCGAGGAAAATCTCGACCAGGCCGACGCCGTCGTCGACGCGCTGGACAGGGCGCCATATCGGTACACGAATCTGCTGTACAACCAGCAGGGTCTGTCCGCCATGGGGACAATCCTTGAGGATGCGCACAAGGTGCGACCGTACTGGGAGATAGATGGAAGCCTCCCCACCCGAACCGACCAGATTCTGGTGGGGGAGAAGATCGCCGAACGTTATCGATTCAAGGTCGGTGAAACCATCGGTCTGACCGAACCCACCAGACAGGACGGCACCGCCATGAACCTTCAGGTTGCGGGGATCCTGCACACCGGAGGGGCAGAGGACGAGCTCGTCATCATGGGACTGGAAACCCTCTCCGAATTCACGGGCACAACGAACGAATACAACCTCATCGAGTACTCCGTCAGTGCAAGCCAGCAGGATCTGGCAGCAATTGCAGAGGAGATCAACCAGCAGGATTCCGGCATGGAAGCCGAGGTCGTGCGCCGAGTCAGTGAATCCGAAACCGGCATCGCCACAACCCTCCAGACCCTCATCTGGATCGTCAGCATCATCATCTGCGGCCTGACGCTGATCTCCATCTCGGCAACGCTCAACGCGGTCGTCTCCGAACGAGCACGAGAAATCGGCTTGAAAAAGGCTCTGGGTGCACTGTCCAAGGACGTCATGAAGGAGTTCGTTGGGGAGTCGGTGCTCCTGGGAATCATCGGTGGCGCGGTGGGGGTCGCCTGTGGAATCTGGATTGCGAGTTCCATTTCCATGCAGGCCTTCGCCGTTGCGCTGGAGATTCCATGGTGGATCATTCCAATCACGCTGGTCTTCTCGGTTGTCGTTTCTCTGGTGGGCAGTCTCGCACCAGCACGTAGAATTTCAAGGATCAATCCCGTCAACGTACTGGGTGGGGAGTAGGAAAATGACCGCAGTGTCCACACGAGGTGAGGTCGGGCCACAGGAAATCAACTCGATCTATTCGGTCCGCGACGTCAGCCGCCGGTACGGGGATCTGGCTGCGTTGGACAACGTCAGTCTCGACATCAGGAGAGGGGAGTGGCTCTCGATCGTGGGTCCTTCGGGCTCGGGCAAGTCCACCCTCATGAACATCTTGGGCTGCATGGACAGCCCCACCGAAGGGATCGTTCTGCTGGAGGGAGAACGCCTGGACAAGATGGGCGAACCAGAACTGGCCAATGTGCGCCGGAACAAGATCGGGCTGGTTTTCCAGCAGTTCCACCTCGTTCAGCATCTCAATGCGTTGGAAAATGTCCAGTTGGCCCAGTACTACCATTCGATGCCCGATGCCGAGGAGGCAATGGAAGCGCTTGCACGCGTGGGGATGGCCGAGAGAGCAACGCATCTTCCTCGCGAACTCTCGGGTGGAGAACAACAGAGAGTCTGCGTTGCTCGGGCGCTCATCAACCATCCGGACATCATCCTCGCCGACGAACCGACGGGAAACCTGGATGAAAAGAACGAACGAATCGTTATTGATTTCTTCCACACGTTGCACGATGCAGGTACTACTCTCATTGTTGTGACCCATGATGCGGAGGTTGCCGCCCAGGGCGAGCGCCAGATCATCTTGGAGCACGGCAGGATTGCGCGGGAGCTCACCGATGTGGGTGGCACTCCCACCAAAGGAAAGTCAGCGAAGGAGTCGTAGTCTCATGAACGTTCGACATCGTGCGGGAATCGTGATGGCCACGGCCATCGGTGCCGCAGTACTGGCCGGCTGTGGGGGAAGCAGCGACGCGGGCGTGCCCGCCAACACACTCGACGACGGCGTCTACACCGGCCAGTCGGAGACCGAGTCCGACGGAACCTATGGGGTTGTGACCTTCACCGTGGAGGCGGGCACCGTGACGGACGCCAGTTTCATCGTGCACGACGCCGACGGCACGCCTCACGACGAGAACTACGGCTTGGGAAATGACGGCAAGCCGGCGGATGAGGCCTTCTATCAACGCGCCCAGAACGCAATTGAGGCTGAAAAGCACTATGTGACCCAGTTCGAGGAAGCTGGCGATCAGTCCCGGGTGGAATCGATCGCGGGTGCGTCCCTGTCACATCGACTGTTCCGCAGTGCCGTCTCCAATGCGGCTCTCGACGATGGACGGTAGCAGGCCGCCCGACCGTGTTCGGGCGAGGTCCGCAACCTTTGCCACCATGGGTACCATCGGCAGGGTGACGTGGGCACCCAAGGAGGCCGAGATCGCCTCCCAGCTCATCATCCGGGTGTCAGAGCTCGAAGCCCGGATGAGCCGATTCCGCGATGATTCCGACATCATGGGTCTGTCCGACCAATGGAAGGAAGTCTCCCCGGACACCTTGGCGGTGCTGTTGGCCGGACAACGATACACGAGGGAGACGGGCGGCTACTTCGGGATCCTCGTGGGTTCGCGCATGCGCGAATGGCACGCGGCCTCGGAAGGAAGCGGACCGGTCCCACAACCTGAGGAAATACGGGGGCTCCTGGAATTCTCGGGCTCTCGTTGCCGAATCGTGGATGGTCCTGCGCGTTCGGTGGATCTGGGTGCCATCGCCAAGGGATATGCCAGCGATGAGCTGCGAGACCTCGCGCTCGACCTGGGAGCCACGGACGTGCTCGTCAGTCTGGGAGGGTCTTCCATCTCGGTGGCGGGGGCTCCCGCCCAGATTGCTCTGTCCAGCCCCTGGACGGGCAGGGATGGTCTTGGCACGCTGACTCTCTTTTCGGGTTCCCTTTCCGTCTCCGCTGACCCCGGCACTCCCATCGGACGACGGCGGCAACGCAGTCACGTTCTTGATCCCAGAACCGGCATGCCGGCGCTCACCGATCTGTGCGGTGTCGTCGTGTGCGGAGCCGACGGCATGGCCTGCGAGGCCTATTCCACGGCTTACCTCGCCATGGGGTTGGACGCGGCCCTGGAACTCGATGTGCAGCACCCGGAGCTGGATACGATCTTCATGACCATCGATGGACGAATGCTGGCGAGTCCGAATCTCACGATCACTGCCGAGCCGGGGTTGCAGCAATGGTTGAAAGACCAAAGAAATCGTACCGAATCGCGACACGTCCACCCATCGGCGTGACTTGCGCGATATGGTTCTAACCATGACTGAAACCTCTGTGCTTCCTCCGCGCGTCTTCGGGTCCGTTTCCGTCGCGATGGTCACTCCGTTCCGTGAGGACGGCTCACTGGACATTGATTCCGCCGTCGCCCTTGCCGACCATCTGGTCAAGCAAGGCTGTGATTCCATCTTGCTCTCAGGGACCACCGGTGAATCCCCAACCACTCATCAGCCGGAGAAGGACACACTGGTTCGAGAGGTCAAGGCAGCTCTTGCGGGTCGTGCGTTCGTTCTTGCCGGGGCGGGGTCAAACGACACCGCCCATGCCGTGCGCATTACCCAAGGGGCCCAGGAAGCGGGAGCCGATGGCATCCTCGTCGTGGCGCCCTACTACAACCGCCCGTCGCAAGAGGGTGTTTACCAGCACATCCTTGCCGTAACCGAGGCAAGCGACCTTCCTGTCATGGTCTACGACATTCCCGGCCGCACCGGAGTCCAGCTGGAGTTCGACACTCTCAAGCGCCTTGCCGAGCATCCTCGCATCCTTGCGGTCAAGGATGCGACCGGCGATGTCGCCGCGGGATTCGTCAAGATGGCGGAAACCGGGCTCGAATACTATTCGGGCGACGACGGCCTGAACTTCGCCTGGCTTGCCCACGGCGCTTCCGGAGTCGTTTCGGTCGCGGGCCACGTCATTGCCTCGCAGCTGCGTGATCTTGTCAGCGAGGTGGATTCGGGAGATCTTCCCTCGGCCCGTGCCGAAGCAGTCAAGCAGCTGCCCGTCATCAACGCCATCATGGGCGGCGGTCAGGGAGCCGTCATGGCCAAGGAGGCGCTCAAGCTACTTGGTGTGCTGCCCTCCGCGACCCTGCGTCTGCCGTTGGTGGGGGCTTCCCAATCTCAGATTGCGACCCTCGCGGGCGTGCTCCGCGGTGAAGGACTGATGTAAAGGGGCTCTGCCATCCACGACTCAGTGGGAGCGGAAGCGGACAGCTACTGAACATTCGGGCAGAATTGACGCCATGAGCAGTCAAACCGGCACAACCCCTGAGAATTCTGGAGACGAGCAGACACCCGCAACGGGTGTTCCGTCGTCGAGTGACAGTGACGAATTCCCGATGCCCCTGGTCAAGAAGGCGAAGCATCGGCATGATTTCGCGGATGTCTTGGCCGGTACAGGGGCGGCGCGACCGAAGCCCGCGGGATCACGTGCCGTCCTTGCTCCGGAGGAAGCTGCCGGCACCACAGTGGGAGACGAGAAGCGGGACCGTGGCGAAGTCATCGGCAGTTCGGGGCGGTGGCTGGCGGGATGGTGTCTTCGTTTTCTCGTCATTGCAGTTGCCGCGTGGGTGACCTGGCAGGGTGCCGCACTGATTTGGGCCGCTGTACTGCCCGTCATTCTGGCCTTGATCGTCTGCACGATTCTCTGGCCAGTTACTCACCGGCTCCGCGAGTGGCATCTTCCTCCCGCTCTGGCCGTGTTGACGACGATTCTCGGCTTCTTCGTGATCATCGGCGGTATCATCGCCACCATTGCTCCCAGCGTTGCCAGGCAGGCGCACGAGCTCGTGGACCAGGGCGCGGAAGGCGTCCAACGAATTCTCGACTGGCTCGCCGGACCTCCCCTCAATATCGAGAATACCCAGCTCAACGAGTTCATTGATCAGGCGACGGTGTGGATTCAGGGGCAGGCCAGTCAGATCACGCAGACGGCCATCTCCGGCGCGTCAGCTGCCACCTCGGCTGTTGTGACGTTGGTAACCGTGCTCGTGTTGACCTTTTTCTTCCTCAAGGACGGCGAGCGTTTCCTGCCATTGGTTCGCCGCACGGCAGGCCGCCGCGTGGGCTGGCACCTCACCGAGGTGCTCACGCGTTGCTGGAAGACTCTGGGTGGTTTCATCCGGGCCCAGGCAATTGTCAGCTTCATCGATGCCTTCTTCATAGGCCTCGGTCTCATGTTCCTCAGCGTGCCGCTGGCGGGTCCATTGGCAATCATCACCTTCTTCGGAGGATTCATTCCCATCGTCGGCGCCTTCGCCGCGGGGGCTTTGGCGGTACTCGTTGCCCTGGTTGCCAATGGTCTCTCGACTGCCTTCGGAGTTCTCATCCTCATCCTTCTGGTTCAGCAGTTGGAAGGAAACCTGCTGTCTCCACTGTTGCAATCCAGGGCCATGAAGATGCACGCCGCCGTTGTGCTGCTCTCCGTGACCGTCGGTGGTGGAATCTTCGGAATCATTGGGGCGTTCCTCGCCGTTCCGGCCGCTGCCATGATCACCGAAGTGGTGCGCTACCTTGGCGACATGGGGGATCTGGCCACCGGAGAGAAGCAAGTGGACGACATCGAATTTGCGACGATCATGACACGCGCGAAGCAGGAGAGGATCGAAGCCGCCAACGCACGCAAGGGCAACATCCTCTCACGGATCTTGTTCCGCAAGAAGCAGTCCAAGGACGATTCGTCCTCCGAGTAGCCCCGAGAAGCTGGCACCGTGCCCCGTGCAATACGCAATTTACCCCGTGACATGAGAGAATAACGAAGTGAGTGACCATGTGATGCCTGCGCCCCTGTCCGATGACACCGTCAGAATTGTTCCGCTCGGCGGATTAGGTGAGGTTGGGCGAAACTGCAACGTTCTGGAGTACCGCGGCAAGCTCGTCGTCGTCGACTGCGGCGTGCTGTTCCCGGAGGAGAGCCAGCCGGGTGTGGATCTCATCCTCCCGGACATCGACTATCTGAAGAATAGGGTCAAGGACATCGAAGCGATCGTTCTCACCCACGGGCACGAGGACCACATCGGTGCCGTCCCCTTCCTCCTCAAGCTACGAAATGACATCCCCGTTCTTGGATCACAGCTGACAATCGCTTTCATCGAGGCGAAGCTGCAGGAACATCGTATTCGCGCGCACTCCCATGTGGTGGTCGAGGGCGACGTGGAGAAGGTCGGTCCCTTCGAGATGGAGTTCATCGCGGTGAACCACTCCATCCCCGACGCGCTGGCGGTGTTCGTGCGCACACCCGAGGGCAACATCCTCATCACGGGCGACTTCAAGATGGATCAACTGCCCCTTGACGGGCGCCTGACCGACCTGCGCGCCTTCGCCAAGGCCGGCGAAGAGGGCGTTGACCTGTTCATGTGCGACTCCACCAACGCCGAGGTTCCCGGATTCGTCCGCTCGGAATCGGAGATCGGACCGGTCATAGACGAGGTGTTCGCCAAGGCGACCGGTCAGATCGTGGTGGCTTCCTTTGCCTCGCACGTCCATCGCGTCCAACAAGTCCTCAATGCTGCCGCCCACCACAAACGCAAGGTGGCCTTCGTTGGCCGTTCGATGGTGCGCAACATGGGTCTGGCCTCCGAGCTGGGCTATCTGGAGGTTCCGCAAGGGGTGCTGCGCGATCTGGGAGACATGCGGGACATTCCCGAGAACCAACGTGTCTACATGTCCACTGGCTCCCAGGGTGAGCCGATGGCGGTTCTGGCGCGGATCGCCAACAAGAGCCATCCCAAGATCTCGGTTGGCCCGAACGACACAGTGCTCTTCGCCTCCTCGTTGATCCCGGGCAATGAGAATTCCGTGTTCAGGCTGATCAATGGGTTGATGAAGCTGGGTGCGCACGTTGTTCATCAGGGCAACGCCAAGGTACACGTCTCGGGCCATGCGGCCCAGGGCGAGCTGCTGTACTGCTACAACATTCTGGAGCCGGCGTACGCCCTGCCCATTCACGGCGAGGTGCGCCATCAGGTGGCCAACGGAGCCATCGCGGTCAAGACGGGCGTGCCGCCGGAGAATGTCATTCTGGCGGAGAACGGTTCGGTCATCGACATGCACGACGGCGAAGTCTCCCTCGTGGGTTCGGTGCCCTTCCACGAGATCTACGTGGATGGCTCTTCGATCGGGGACATCACCGAGAGCGAGTTGAAGGACCGCCGCACCTTGGCGGAGGAGGGTTTCATCGCCGTCTTCGCCGCGGTTGACCCGAACGCCGAGCAGATTGTGACCGGTCCGCACATTCAGGCTCGAGCCATGGCCGAGGACCAGTCCGTTTTCGACGACATCCTGCCCGAAGTCACGGTGGCGCTGCAGGAGGCACTGGAAAAGGGTGCCGATCCGTACGGAATGCAGCAGGCCATGCGACGCGTTCTGGGTCGCTGGGTTTCCCGCAAGCTACGCCGCTCGCCGATGATCGTGCCCACGGTGGTGGCTGTCTAGCCACGAGGTAACACGTGTGGCGAGAGGCAACGGCTGGGACAGTGTCGTACCCGTTGCCTCTCGCGCGAAACGAGACCTCTCCACAACAAAACCGGAAGAGTCCTCCTCTCCGCCATGAAGCCGTTGGCCCGGACGAGTAGTCGGTCATAAGGCGGCGTGCCGGGGTGTTGCTCGGCGTGTGCGCGGCGATAGGGTTCCTAGTGTGAGTCCACGTGTGCCTAAAGATGACGCCAGCAAGAAGCAGACCCCGCGCAAAGCGCAGAGTTCTGCTGCAAAGAAGTCACCTGCGCCCGGAGCACCCACTCGCCAGCCAATGAGTGCGCTGAAGCGGGAGGGGATTGCCTTCGGGTTCCTCGCCCTTGCCATCATTGTCGCCCTGCGGGAATGGTTCCAGCTGTCGGGAATCCTCGGAGGCATCATTCATCATGTCGTGGCGGGTGCTGTCGGACTGCTCTCGATATTCGTGCCATTGTTGCTGGTTGCCGTTGCGATTCAGGTCTTCAGGACGAAGCCTCGCGTCACCAACAAGCGCATGGCCATCGGCATCGCACTGGTGGTCGCTGCGCTTGCGGGTATCCTCCACCTGATCGTGAGTCCCGTGAGTCCCATGGACGACTTCGCCGCAATTGAGGGTGCCGGGGGATTGACGGGCTGGATCGTGGGTGCATCTCTACGAACACTTCTCTCTCCCTACGGGGCCTACCCGGTTCTCGTGATGATCCTGCTGTTCGCCGTGCTGTACATGACCAACACGACCTTGCACGACGTGTGGGGAAGGATCAGGGATGGCCGATCCGAGAGTGGGGATGACGCGGGTGAGCCGAGCCTGGCCAACCGCGGCACGACGCCGTCGGTTCCCTATGACTCCGCGCACGAGGTGGAAGACTCTCCCAAGAAGCCGGGTCTGCTCTCCAGGCGCCGCAAGAACAATGCCGCCGATGTGCCGCCAACCGACGTACTGGACGCCACGGATCTGGATTTCTTCGACTCCGACGACGAGGCCGCGACCCAGGCCCTCACCGCGGCTCAGGAAGCTGCCAAGCCGCGTACACCCCGCAAGGCCAAGAACGGCGTGGGAAAGGCGGCGGGAGCTCAGGCAAACACATCGGTGGCGACTCCGGCCGGTCACATACAGACCGGCTCGGGGAACGGTGCGACCTCCTCTCAGGGCGCGTCCCCAGTTGGCGATGGATTGCCTGCTCCGGACAACACGGCCGTCATACCCGCCGGCCAGCAACTTGCGCTGGATCCCAATATCACGTATCAGCTTCCCTCTCCCGACGACCTCAAGTACGGTGCTCCGCACGCTGAGCGGACCGCCGCCAACGATCGCGTGGTGGAGCGCCTGACGCAGGTCTTCACAGAATTCGGTATCGATGCTCAGATCGTCGGCTTCTCACGCGGGCCAACGGTCACCCAGTACGAAGTCGAGCTGGGGCCGGGCGTCAAGGTTGAGCGAATCACCGCGTTGTCGAACAACATCGCCTACGCGGTCGCTTCGGCAGAGGTCCGCATTCTTTCGCCGATTCCGGGCAAGTCGGCCATTGGTATCGAAATCCCGAACGAAGACCGCGAGACGGTTCTTCTGGGAGACGTCCTGCGTTCCCAGGTGGCCCAGAAGGCGGTCCATCCACTGACTGTGGGCGTGGGGAAGAACGTGGAAGGCAAGTTCGTGATCGCGAACCTTGCCAAGATGCCGCATCTGTTGGTTGCCGGAGCGACCGGCGCGGGCAAGTCCTCCTTCATCAACTCGATGATCACGTCGATCATGATGCGTGCGACACCAGACCAGGTGCGAATGATTCTGGTGGATCCCAAGCGCGTTGAACTCACGATCTACGCGGGAATTCCACATCTCATCACGCCGATCATCACCAATCCGAAGAAGGCTGCCGAGGCCCTCGAATGGGTGGTCAAGGAGATGGATGCCCGCTATGACGACATGGCGGCTTATCACTTCAAGAATATTGACGACTTCAACGCGGCGGTTCGTGCGGGCACCGTTCATCCCCAGAATCCGAACCGCACGCTCGCCCCATATCCCTACCTTCTTGTTGTTGTTGACGAACTCGCGGACATGATGATGGTCGCCCCCCGCGATGTCGAGGCGTCCATCCAGCGAATCACACAGCTGGCCCGCGCAGCCGGTATCCATTTGGTTCTGGCCACGCAGCGTCCTTCCGTTGATGTGGTCACCGGACTCATCAAGGCCAACATTCCCTCCCGTTTGGCCTTCATGACCTCCGCGCTGGCCGACTCCCGGACCATTCTCGACATGTCAGGAGCGGAAAAGCTTATCGGACAGGGCGACGCCCTCTTCATGCCCGCCGGAGCCTCGAAGCCGATCCGCTTGCAGGGGGCATGGGTGGACGAGGAGGAGATCGAGCGCGTCGTCCTGGAGTGCAAGAAGCAGCTTCAGCCGCACTATCGCGAAGACTTCGAAGAAGTACAGGAGCAGAAGAAGCAGCGCGAGGACATCGGCGACGATCTCGAGGTGCTGCTGCACGCCGCTGAAATCGTCATCACCTCCCAGTTCGGGTCCACATCCATGCTGCAGCGCAAGCTCCGAATCGGTTTCGCGAAGGCCGGGCGCATGATGGATCTGCTGGAGCAATACGAGATCGTGGGACCGAGCGAGGGTTCCAAGGCACGCGATGTGTTGGTGTCCCCCGAGTACGTGGATCAGGCGCTGGCGATGCTGCGCGGTGAACGCCCCTCGATTTTTGACGACGAGACCTCCGACGGTGCCGGCACATCGGAGTTGGTGACAGAGAACGAGGATCAGGGCAGCGAGGGGGAATCGAGCGCTTCACCGGCGTGGGCCGCAAGCCCCGACGGCAGTTCATCCGCTTCGCCACAGACTCAAGCGATGGGGGCGCCCGGCACGAACGCCCCGCAAGGCGCTACCGAGGTCTTGCCACAGGTCGACCGGTACGCGAGTGATCCCTTGGATGACAGTGCTCGCGGGCCTGCCGTCAAGAACTGGTACGACGACGTCGACGACGATGAGGGAGACTCCGGAGAAGACGCCTGGCAGCTCACCGGCCGCTAGGTGGATGTTCGGACCATGTCAAGGGCGGCGGTGGGAGAACGCACTGCACCGGACTCGAATCCACCGAGAGGCCACTATTTCTTTTCCACGGTTGTCAGTGTGGACTGAGGTGTGGGGGCGATCGTGCGTTCTGTTGAGCCATCGGCGCTCATGACGGGGTAGGTGACATCGGCGCGCGCCTGGATCTCGCTTGCGCTCAGCGAGAGTCCGGGCAGGTCGGCTCCTCCCTGCATGAGGTCGTTGAGAATGAAGAGATGATCCGTGCGTTCATCCTGTGTGACTGCCGTCCACTCCAGATTGGTCACATGAGCGGGACCCTCGGCCGGGACCTCGACGGTCGCCGTCGTCATGAGCCCGGCAACCACACGATAACCATGGTTCTCGATCGTCTGCCCGGAGATCATGTTGCCCATGGACCATGCCACCCACATGCCTTGGCCATCGGGTCCGCCTTCGAGGCGAGCGACGGGCTCGGGAACGTGTGAATGGTTGCCGAAGACGAGATCGACGGCACCGGATGCGGCAAGCTGGTTGGCGATGGTTGTCTGTTCCTCGATGGGCTCGCTGACGTATTCGGTTCCCCAATGCATGGAGACGACGACGAGGTCGGCACCGCCATCGCGCGCCCTGTTGGCATCCGCGATGAGATCATCGACGGTGCGCAAGCCGAGTTCTCCCACGACGTTCCATGACCACGGTTCATCCTGCCGCAGTGGAATTCCGTTGGTCAGGGTGGTGGCGGACAAATGTGCCACCGTGACCTCGCGACCGCCGGATTCGAGCGTGTAGTACTGGATGAGCTCGGCTTCCTCGGCCGTACGCGCCGTGCCATGATGCCCCAGTCCGGCGGCGTCGAGAGTGTCCGCAGTGGAGACCACTCCGGCGAAACCACGATCCATCGAATGATTGGTGGCGAGCGCACATCCATCCCATCCCATCGCTTTCAGGGAATGGGCAATCTCCGGAGGGGCTCCGAAGTTGGGGTAGTTCGACGGCTCCTCGCCCGGCGGAACGATGGGTACCTCAAGCGCACACAGGGCCAGATCGGCACCTTCGATCCAGGGTTGTATTGCCGAGAAGAGCGGCGTGTAGTCGAGCGTGTCTCCACTACGGGCGGCTTCGTTGACGGACAGGTGCAGCAGGATGTCGCCGCCGGAGAGGATCGTGAGGGTTGATGGCGTTGCTGTTGTGGTGGGGCTGGGAGCGGTGCTTTGTGAGGGTACAGGCTCGGGCGGTATGGGCGAAGCCTTCCCCGCGGTGCTGGGCGAACACGCCGCCAACGCCAGTGTCGCGGCCGCAGCCATGAGGATACGAGATGTGCGCATGAAGCCTCCCAAGATTGCCTACCCTGCGATTCTATCCTTGCTCTCCGAAAAACTTTGGCGTTGTGAAGGAGTTTGGCGGGCGACGAGGCCGCGGAACCGATTGCCTCTCAGACAGCCGGCGATCCTCGAATCAGCGACCGATCAATTTCGCTCCGAAGGCAGAGCCAAGTCCGCGCCCGCGGGAAAGAAGCGGTAGTCTGGATGAATGAGCAGACCAGAAAGCGGATCGGCTCCTCAGGCACCGCTGTTCAATATTGCAAATGTTCTCACCATCAGCCGCCTGATACTGGTGCCGGTGTTCATTGCCGTCTATTGGGTGGACACCCCGGCCCGCTCCGCTTGGGCATGGGCGGTATTCGCGTTGGCTGCGGCCACGGACAAAATCGACGGCTACCTCGCGCGCAAGTATGATCTGATCACGGATTTCGGAAAGCTTGCCGATTCGGTGGCCGACAAGGCACTCATCTCCGCGGCTTTGATTCTCCTTTCCTGGCACGGGCATCTGTGGTGGTGGGTCACCATAGTCATGATCGGACGTGAGTTGGCCATTACATTGATGCGAATGTACATGGCCAAACAGGAAGTCATGGCGGCGGGTCAAGGGGGCAAGATCAAGATGCTCTTGCAGTCCTTTGGGATTGCGGGACTGCTCATTCCGTGGGCGGAATTCCTTCCGCAGGTTCTGGCAAATGTTCTCATCTGGGCCTCCTACGGCCTCCTGGCGCTGGCACTCGTCTTCTCTGTCACATCTGCCGTTGAGTACGTGCGTGACGCTCAACGAATTGCCCGCAACAGATCATCGAACGACGACGCCGCTGGTCCTCGCTGACGATGCCCGATCAAGAGGAACTTCCCAGGGTGGACATTGCACAAGTGGTCGCCAGTCTCATCAGGCGTCGGATGACCATCGCGTGCGCGGAATCGCTCACGGGAGGGTCGCTGACCTCTGCGCTTGTGGCGGTTCCGGGCGTCTCGGAAACATTGCGTGGGGGAATCGTCAGCTACACGACCGAGGTCAAGGCATCCGTTCTCGGAGTCTCCCGCGAACGTCTGGATGCGGTCGGCCCGGTTGATGAGCAGGTGGCACTCGAGATGGCCCGTGGTGCGTGTCGGGTGCTGGGCGCCGACGTCGCTCTCGCCACCACGGGCGTTGCGGGTCCGGGATCGTCCGAGGGTCATCCGGTGGGAACCGTGTGGATTGCGCTCGCTGGAAAACTTGGCGAAGGCACCCGGCTTCTCAATCTCTCGGGTGACAGAGCTGCTATTCGAGAGGGGAGTGTCACCTGCGCGCTCGGCCTGTTGGCCGAGCGCCTCGAATCCCGTCCCGAAGTGCTCTAGCGCCAGCGACGTTGTTCGGGACGGGTGGAAGTCCCCAAACCTACCGACTTCACAGGAAACCTACAGCAACACTTGGCAGGCTTGAGTCATCAAGGAGATATACTTGAGTGAGTTCGACTCAAGTTTAAAATGTGGTTGAAGATTTTGGGAATGAATCCCGGATCGGCTGCGTTGAGGAGAGTGATGAGCATGGATCTACGTACCGGCGTCAACCGGAAGACTGATGGAGCTGCACGAAAGGTTGTCAGCATGCCCGATTCGAATCACCATGAGCAGACACTGCTACGGCGTGAGCTGGGCGAGGTGCTGCGTGAGTACCGCCAGCGTCAGGGTCGTACGCTCCGTGAGGTTTCTTCGGATGCTCGCGTCTCCCTCGGATACCTGTCCGAAGTCGAGCGCGGCCAGAAGGAAGCGTCCTCCGAACTTTTGGCTTCCATATGTGCGGCTCTCAATGTACCGCTCAGTCATGTGCTGCGGCTCGTGGCTGATCGCATCGACTTTGCCCAGGGCCGTGTTCCTCTCCACCTGCGTGTACCGGACTCGGTGCCCGACGAACTGGTTCGGGCGGAGCTCGCCAAGCTCCCGCGGTGAGGGAGTCCGAGTTCTGGAATGCAGTGGATTGGGCGTTTCCAGACGGATATGGACGAAGCCTGACTCAGGATCTCGTCCTGTACGCACTGGATGAGCTCAGCCCTGCGCAAGCCATTCAATCTGGCGTGAACCCCCAGAAGGTGTGGGAAGCGATGTGCACCTCCATGGATCTACCCGGCAAATATCAGTTCATTCATCGCATCAACCCTGACGAGAGGGACACTCTGCGTCGCTGATTCTGCTGTTCGCGACTCCATCCTTGAATCTCATTGAAGGCAGCCCACATTCGTGTGGGCTGCCTTTGTTTTCCTGTGAGGTGGTCAGCGACGCTGACGGCGAGGAACAACACACTCACTGCTTCCACTTTCTTCGAACGTACGTTCGGGCGTAGGCTGTTCCCCAGATCGAAAAAGTGCTTGCTCATCCACAGGAGATGATGTGAGTGCGTTGTATGTCGGAGGTCGGGCATAGCGTAGATCTCGGAAGCCGCTCGGCGAGGGCGGTGCCGTAGAAGACCTGTTCTACCAACCGTCACACCGTGACATCGAGACAAAGGAATGACCATGGCGAAGAACTCGACAAAGAGCGAGAAAGTTCAGAAGGAAACATCAGCCGACAACCGCGCGAGGGCCCTGGATGCAGCGCTCTCGCAGATCGATCGCCAGTTTGGCAAAGGCTCCGTCATGCGCTTGGGGGACCATGTGACCCCCAAGGTTCAGATCATTCCCACGGGTGCCGTCGCGCTCGATGTCGCGCTGGGAATTGGCGGTCTGCCCCGTGGGCGCGTCGTGGAGGTCTACGGCCCCGAATCCTCTGGAAAGACAACAGTCGCGCTCCATGCCGTGGCCAGCGCACAACGCAATGGCGGTATCGCTGGATTCATCGATGCGGAGCATGCCCTGGACCCGGAGTACGCACGAAAGCTCGGTGTGGATACGGATTCTCTCATCGTCTCTCAGCCGGATACCGGTGAGCAGGCGTTGGAGATTGCCGACATGCTCATTCGTTCTGGCGCGCTGGACATCATCGTCATTGATTCCGTGGCGGCACTTGTCCCCAAAGCGGAAATCGAAGGCGAAATGGGAGATTCGCACGTCGGCCTGCAAGCGCGCCTCATGAGTCAAGCCCTGCGCAAGATCACAGGTGCGTTGTCCGCTTCAGGCACCACCGCGATCTTCATCAACCAGCTGCGAGAGAAGATCGGCGTTTTCTTCGGAAACCCCGAAACGACCACCGGTGGCAAGGCACTGAAGTTCTACGCGTCCGTCCGCCTTGATGTACGCCGAATCCAGACTCTCAAGGAAGGTGATGAGCCGGTTGGTAACCGCACTCGCGTGAAGGTTGTCAAGAACAAGATGGCACCGCCGTTCAAGCAGGCTGAGTTCGACATCCTGTACGGTCAGGGCATCTCGCGCGAGGGTGGCATCATCGACATGGGCGTTGATTTGGGAATTGTTCGCAAGTCCGGTGCCTGGTACACCTACGATGGGGATCAGCTGGGACAGGGCAAGGAAAAGGTGCGCCAGTTCCTCAAGGACAATCCGGAGATGGCCACCGAGATCGAGAGCAAGATTCTCGCAGAGGTCGGCATCGGCGTGGATCCCGAGGAAGCTCAGGAGCCCAAGGGATCCGAGGACGTCGATTTCTGATGCGTCAATATGGGCGGTGCCGAGCAAAGGAACCGCGTGAGTTGAGCACTGAGGAGCAACGGGAGAAGGCGCGGGACATCGTGGTACGGCAACTTGCCATGATGGATCGTTCCCGCGCCCAACTTGCTCTGGCCCTGTCCCGTCGGGAGATCTCGGATGAGGTTTCTCAGGAGGTTTTGCAGCATTTCGAGGAGATTGGTCTTGTCGACGACGCCCACTTCGCGCAGGTGCTCACCCGCACTCGATTTGCGGAGAAGGGTGCTTCACGGCGCGCAATTCTCGACGAGCTGCAAAGGAAGGGTGTGGCTCGCCCTCTGGCGGAACATGCGGTTCAGCAAATCGATGCGGATGAGGAATTCGAAGCAGCTGTCAGCCTCGCGATGAAGAAGCTACGCGCAGCTTCCGGTAAGCAGGAGACGTTGTTGCGCCGCACCTACGCGACGTTGGCGCGCCGGGGATTTGATCCGGGACAATGCTCTCGGGCGTTGCGAGAGGCAGAGACACGGCTGAAGTCGTCCTGAGTTGGTACAAGAAGTGACCAAGACAGCCCACTTTCAAGCGCCAGATTGGCCGCCGGCTGGACTAGACTTGTCCGCGATGTCTGAGCTACCACGTACCTACGCCATCCGGACTCTCGGATGCCAGATGAACGTCCACGATTCCGAGCGCTTGGCCGGCCTGTTGCAGAAAGCGGGCTACGTTCCGGTCGCCCAAGTTCCCCAAAAGGCTGCCCGGGCGACGCTCGCAGGCGATGAGGGTGCGGATGTCGTCATCCTCAACACGTGCTCGGTGCGGGAGAATGCCGCCAACCGCCTTTTCGGCAATCTTGGCCAACTTGCCTCGGTCAAACGTGAGCGCCCGGGGATGCAGATTGCCGTGGGAGGGTGCCTGGCGCAGCAGATGCGCGAGGGCATCGTCGAGAAAGCACCCTGGGTGGATGCAGTGTTGGGTACGCACAACCTCGATGTGCTGCCTGCTCTCTTGGAACGGGCGCGCCACAACAACGAAGCCGCCGTGGAGATCGAGGAATCCCTCAAGGTGTTCCCGTCAACGCTGCCCACTCGTAGGGAGTCCGCCTACGCGGCTTGGGTTTCCATCTCCGTGGGCTGTAACAACACCTGCACCTTCTGCATCGTGCCGCACCTGCGCGGCAAGGAACGCGACCGTCGCCCCGGCGAGATTCTCTCGGAGGTCGGTGCCGTCGTCTCCGAGGGGGCCATCGAAGTCACCCTACTGGGCCAAAACGTCAACTCCTACGGAGTGGGCTTCGGCGACCGTCAAGCTTTCGGCAAGTTGCTGCGCGCCTGCGGACAGATCGAGGGACTGGAGCGGGTTCGTTTCACCTCGCCTCATCCGGCGGCATTTACCGAGGATGTCATTGTGGCAATGGCCGAGACCACCAATGTCATGCCGTCACTACACATGCCAATGCAATCCGGCTCGGATCGTATTCTGCGGGCCATGCGCCGCTCCTACCGCTCTGAGCGCTTCCTCAACATCCTCGACGCGGTGCGCGAACGCATCCCCGAGGCCGCGATCACCACGGACATCATCGTGGGATTCCCGGGCGAGACGGAAGAGGACTTCCAGGCCACGCTCGACGTCGTCGAAAAGTCGCGCTTTGCCTCGGCCTTCACCTTCATCTACTCACCTCGTCCCGGCACTCCTGCCGCGGACATGGAAGAGCAGGTACCCGCGGACGTCGTTGCTGATCGTTACCAGCGTCTTCTCGCGCTGCAGGAGAGAATCTCCGCTGAGGAGAACAAAGCCCAAGAGGGTCGCGCGGTCGATGTCCTCATCTCAGCGGGAGAAGGTCGCAAGGACGGAGCCACCAGCCGCGTGAGCGGGCGGGCCGCGGACAACCGCCTCGTTCATGTTGCTCTACCCGAGGATCTATCGGCGGCCCAGCGTCCTCGTCCCGGAGACATGGTTCGAGCTGTGGTCACCTACGGCGCCCCGCATCATCTGGTGGCGGATTCGGCGCTTCGCGGAGGCCCTTTCGAGGTGCGGCGCACCAGAGCTGGCGATGCGTGGGCGGCCCGGGAGAAGCGCGCGGCAGAACTGACCGCTGAGGCGGAGAGCAAGGCCCCCATCACATTGGGCATACCAGTCATTCGGCTCGGTGGAAAGTAAGCCATGATCATCTCGATCGCGGGGCCCACTGCGAGCGGCAAGACGGCGCTCTCTCTGGAAGTCGCCGAGTTGCTCGGTGGCCCCGCGCGAGTGGAGATCGTCTCCGCCGATGCCATGCAGCTCTATCGCGGCATGGACATCGGAACCGCGAAACTTCCCGAGTCCCAGCGGCGTGACATCATTCACCACCAACTCGACGTGCTCGACATCTCGGACGAGGCCAGCGTGGCCGCCTACCAACGTCATGCGCGGGCGGACGTCGAATCGATCCGCGGCAGGGGAAAGATCGTCGTGGTTGTGGGAGGATCCGGCCTGTACTCTGCGGCGCTCCTGGATGAACTCGACTTTCCGGGCCACGATCCAGCGATTCGCGCGGAGTTGGAAGCGGTGGCCGACGTGGAGGGCTTGGAGCCACTGATCGCCGAGTTGGCACAGAAGGATCCGGAATCGCACGCTACCATCGACCTGGCCAATCCTCGCCGAGTCATCCGCGCTCTTGAGGTGATTCGGCTGACCGGAGGCCTCTACACACCCCGTTTCCCGAGGCATACGAGCCACTACGCGGAGCACTTTCCCTTCGCGGTCATTCGCGACACCGAGATCCTCAACACCTCCATTCTGGAGAGAGCACGTCAGATGATGGAGCAGGGCCTCCTCGAAGAGACCGCGACGCTTCTGGATCGCGGCCTCCGTGGCACCCCGACGGCTTCGCGGGCCACCGGCTACGCTCAGGCCATTGCTGTGTTGGACGGCAACATGAGCAGGGACGAGGCGATTGGGGGAATAGCTCAAGCCACTCGACGCCTTGCCAAGAAGCAGCGTACGTGGCTGCGAGCCGATCCTCGTCTGACATGGCTGGATCTCAGCGATGGGGACATTCGGGCAGCCGCCAAGAAGATCGTCACAGCGGCGTGGGGAGGGTCTGCGCTACAGTAATCCTGTGCTTACATCGCCTGAAGAGCTCGAAGATGTGGTCCTGACCAAAGCCCACGGGGCAGGCAACGATTTCGTGCTGGTTCCGGACCCGGACGGCACCCGCGACCTGCCGAGGACCGCCGTGGCGAGGCTCTGTGATCGCCACCGTGGGATCGGCGCCGATGGCCTCATCAGGGTGGTCCGCACCGAGCATCTTCTGGGTGTCGCCACCCATGTCGCGGGCACCGATTCAACCGTCGCCTCGGTCCCCGTGCCCGAGTGGTTCATGGACTACCGCAACGCGGATGGCTCCATCGCCGAAATGTGCGGCAACGGTGTACGGGTGTTTGTCCATTATCTGCGCTGCCACGGGCTGATCGAGCTTGCCCCCGGTCAGAGCGTCGCCGTCGGCACTCGGGGCGGGATCAAACAAGTGAGGTTTGACGCCCCCAACTATACCGTTGACATGGGTGAATACGGCCTGCCCCACGGTCCCGGTGGCGCGGATACCCGAGTCACGATCCCCGGCATCGGGGAACGCGATGGCCTCACGGTCACCATGCCAAACCCGCACACGGTCGTGTTTCTGGACAACGACGGCGAACTCGCCGCCGCCAACTTCCATGACTCACCCGGCTACCGTCCGGTTCCGTCCAATGGTACGAATCTTGAGATCGTCGTTCCCGGCGCCGGAGAGTCGGAGGCCGCACGGATGCGGGTGCTCGAGCGTGGGGTTGGCGAAACCTTGGCCTGCGGAACCGGCACCTGCGCCGTGGCGCTCGCTGTCCTGCTGCACCGTGGCGAGCGCGAAGGAGTCGTTGCGGTGAGCTCTCCGGGCGGCCTCATGAGTGTGCGCATTGATGCGGGACGTGCTTATCTCACGGGTCCGGCGGAGCTGGTCGCGGACATCGCCCTGGCGAAGGACCGCTGAAGTCAGGAGTGGCGCGGGCGAACCTCGAGAACACGGAACCCCTTGGCCGAGCCCAGCTTCTCGCAGCTGAAGCCCTGATCTCTCAGCCATTTCTGGAGTGAGTCGGCCCCCAGGTTCTTTTGGACAACGAGGTAGGCGACACCGTCGGTGGCAAGAACGGACAGCCACGAAATCAGAAGCTGGTGCAGTGCCTCCTTGCCGACACGCACGGGGGGATTCGACCAGATGAGCGAAACCTTGCGGTCGCCGAGGGCGGCGAAGGCCTCCTCGGGGGAATGGACGGTTCCCTCCAAACCGGCGCGTCGGAGATTGAGAGTGGTGAGCTCGCGGGCCCGCTCGTTGACATCAACTCCCCACACATCGATGTCCTTGGCGGTCTCTCCCATCGACTTGCGAATCGCGGCCGCGAGCGACAACGTGATTGGGCCCCATCCGGAGCCGAGATCCACCGCGAGGGATCCCGCGCCGAGCTCCGGGTCGGGGACCTTGTCAAGGAGAACCGCCGTGCCCTTGTCCACGCGTTCGTGGGAGAACACACCGTTTTGCATCACAACCGAGTATTCGTTGCCGCGCAGGTGAACGTGGCGTTCCACCGAAGAGCCGGCGGCGGATGGGTTGGCCGAGAAATAATGATCATTGCTCACGGTCCAAGACTAGCGGGGTTGTGCCTCCGCTTCGAGGTGACATCACTTCTAAGCTGGTGGCGAGTACGTTACCGTCTTTGGTTGGTAGCGTGCGAAAATGGAGCCCTATTCTATGAAGGAGCATATGACGTCTCACGACTCGGGTAGCTCAGCTACCCAGGATCCCAAGAACAACAACTCAGAATCCCCCGAAGCGACGGACATTCATTCCCGGCGCGGAACAGCGCTGCAGGCGGACCCCGCCTACGAGGGCCGTTGGGCGGGAGATTCTCTCGATCGCGAGGAACGTTCCTCGTTGCGTCGCGTGAGTAGCCTTGATGCGGGTGTCGAACGCGAAGAGGGCGTTGACATTGAGTACCGGCAGGTGCGCCTGGAGCGAGTCGTTCTGGTCGGGCTGTGGACTGAGGGCTTGCTCAAGGCCGCCGAAGACTCGCTCCGCGAACTCGCCGCGCTCGCGGAGACCGCTGGCTCGGAGGTTCTCGACGGAATCATTCAAAAGCGAGACATACCCGATCCCGCGACCTACCTCGGTAAGGGAAAGGCGCAGGAACTGGCAGAACTGGTGGCATCCCTCGGAGCGGACACCGTCATCGCGGATTCCGAACTTGCGCCCTCACAGAGGCGTGCTCTTGAGGACGTCGTGAAGGTGAAGGTCATCGACCGCACCGCGCTCATTCTGGACATCTTCGCCCGCCATGCCAAGTCTCGCGAGGGCAAGGCGCAGGTGGAACTTGCTCAGCTGGAATATTTGCTCCCGCGACTACGCGGCTGGGGCGAGTCCATGTCTCGTCAGGCCGGTGGCCGAGTGGCCGCAGGTGCGGGTATCGGCTCGCGTGGCCCCGGCGAGACCCAGATCGAGCTGGATCGCCGCCGCATTCGCACGCGCATGGCCAAGCTCCGTCGTGACATCGCGCGAATGGCCCCGGCACGTGAGCAGCAACGATCAGAAAGGCGCCGCACGGGCGTGCCCTCGGTCGTCGTCGTCGGATACACGAACGCCGGAAAGTCCTCGCTTCTCAACAGGCTGACTGGCGCTGGCGTGCTGGTGGAAAATGCCCTGTTCGCAACGCTTGACCCGACTGTACGCCGGGCCGAGACCCCGCAGGGTCGCGACTTCACCATCTCGGACACCGTGGGTTTCGTCCGCAATCTTCCCACCCAACTCGTTGAAGCCTTCCGTTCAACGCTCGAAGAGGCCGGCGAAGCAGATGTACTGCTCCACGTGGTTGACGCCGCCCATCATGATCCGGTTGGCCAGGTTCGTGCTGTACGCGAGGTTCTCGCGGAGGTTCCGGGCGCCAGCGACGCGCGTGAGATCATCGTGCTGTCGAAGGTGGACTTGGCTGATCCCGTTGATCTGGCGGCTCTGCGCTCGCGGTTTCCCGGGGCGGTGATGGTTTCCAGTGTGACCGGCGAAGGTGTTGAGGATCTGCTCAATGCCATTGACGAGGCGCTGCCCAGGCCCGCCGTCGAGATCACCGTGACGGTCCCGTACGATCAGGGCGGGTTGCTCTCCCGTATACATGAGTCGGGTGAGCTGCTTGCCCCCGTGCAGTATCGCGAAGGCGGTACATGGATCCACGCGCGGGTCTCCGGGGAGATTGAGGGAGCGTTGCGTGAAGCCGGAATTCTGGCTCCCGCCCACACTCTCGAACATTTGACACCAAGAGCCGGGGGTAACGGATCCGAGTGAACGAGGATGTCGATGCCATCCTCGAGGCCACCGTCGCTGACCTCGGGGGAATGCGCCGTGAGGGCCAGGCCACGATGGTGGACAAGGTCTTCGACGCTTTGGAAACAGATGGCCATCTGATCGTGCAGGCGGGAACCGGAACCGGCAAATCGATCGGTTATCTGGTCCCCGCCATGTACTGGTCGGTCAGTACCGGCAATCGCGTCATCATTTCGACGGCGACTCTGGCATTGCAGCGGCAGATCGTTCTGCACGATGCGCCCAGGGTGGCGCGGGCAGTGAAGGACGTGACGGGCAGCCAGCCAAAGGTTAGCCTCCTCAAGGGATGGAACAACTACGTCTGCCTGCGCAAGGCGGCCGGAGGATACCCCGAGGAGGACACCTTCCTCTCGCGTGCTGCGGGCGAATACGGTGCCAGTGCCACAGGCGAAGAAGTGGTGCGCCTGCGCGAGTGGGCGATGTCCACGGACACCGGTGACCGCGACGACCTCGTGCCCGGGGTCTCGGAGCGAGCGTGGCGGCAGGTCTCGATCTCCAAGCCTGAATGCATCGGAAACAGTTGCCCGTTGCGTGGCTCCTGTTTCCCGATCCTGAGCAGGCAGCAGGCCGAGGAGTCGGACATGGTCATCACCAACCACTCGATGTTGGGTATTGAGAGCGCTGGCACGCCGGTTCTCCCGCCTGCGAACGCATATGTGGTTGATGAGGCGCACGATCTGGTTGATCGGGTGACGGGCCAGCTGACCGTCTCGATGTCGAAACCAGAGATCCTGGGGCTGGCACGGCTGCTGCGCCGCGAGAAAATCTTGGCCACTGGCTTGGAGAGCGCGGGGGACGCACTCTCCGAGGTTCTCGATGACCTTCCCGAAGGCCGTCAGAACGAGATGCCACCACCTTTGAAGGATGCGCTTCTCAGCCTCATGGGGGAGCTGCAGCAGGCCTCGCAGGACGTCGCTGAGCTTCCCGGCAAGGAGGAGAAAGACGTCGCGGCAAAGAATGTCGCGCGCAACCGGGTGCAGGCGCTCGCCGACGTGGTGTCCCATGTTCTCTCGGACGATGTGGAGCAGGGGCATCTGGTTGTCTGGGTGCAGCGGGATTTGGACGACAACTCTTCGCTGCATGTCGCACCGCTCGACGTATCGGGATCGCTGGCGGACACCTTGTTCGAGGGAAAACCGGTGGTTCTCACGTCGGCCACGCTCACGGTCGGTGGCTCATTCCAACACGTCGCCCGTGAGGTGGGATTCACCTACCCGAGTCAGGGGCTCTGGGAGGGGATCGATGTCGGTTCGCCTTTCGAGCACTCCAAGCAGGGCATTCTCTACGTCGCAAAGGACCTGCCGGTCCCGGGCAGGGACGGCTATGGTGAAGAGCAGTTGAGGGAGCTGATTGGTCTCATTGAGGCGTCGCGTGGAGGGGCCCTCTGCCTCTTCACATCGCGCCGGGGTGCCGAGACAGCGGCCGAATATGCCCGTGACCGTTTGGAGACACCCATCTTGGTTCAGGGCGAGGATCAGCTTCCCACGCTGGTCAGACGGTTTGCCGACGACGACGCGACCTCACTGTTCGGCACACTCTCGTTGTGGCAGGGGGTGGACGTGCCCGGGCGCACCTGCAGGCTCGTGGTCATCGACAGGATTCCATTCCCCCGACCCAACGATCCTCTGGTTCAGGCCAAGACCCAATCGGTGGTGGCAAACGGGGGTAACGGTTTCATGCAAGTTTCCGCTTCACAGGCCGCATTGCTACTGGCACAGGGAGCGGGACGGTTACTGCGGCGAGGCGACGATCGCGGGGTCGTTGCGATCCTGGACCCCAGACTGAGAACGGCCAGATACTCGGGTTTTCTCGTGGCATCGCTGCCCGCCATGTGGCCCACAACTGACGGCAGGGTGGCGCGAGCTGCGCTCGCCCGATTGTCAGCAAGTCAGGGACTTTAATCTCCAACAATTATTGGAATCAGTCCGTAGACTGTTTTGCGACGGCAGAATTCACTGCCAATCCATGACGAGGAGTCGCTGTGTCGAGTACGCCAACGAATGAGACCATTGAAACGCAGGCCGCACCCGCTGTTCGAAGGGAAAAGGGTTCCAAACTCGCTGTCATCGGCGCCGGTGCCGTTGGCTCGGCAGTTGTATACGCATCCATGATCAAGGGCGTGGCCCGTGAGTACGCGTTGTTCGATATCGCTGAGGGCAAGGTCAAGGCCGAGGCTCTGGATATTGCCCAAGGATCGCAGTTCGCCCCGGTTGCCAAGGTTGAGGGATCCTCCGACATTGCGGTCATCAAGGATGCCGACGTCGTGGTCATCACCGCCGGTGCCAAGCAGAAGCCCGGCCAGTCGAGACTGGACCTCGCCGGTGCGACCATCAATATCATGAAGAACATCATCCCGGCTGCCGTCGAGCAGGCGCCCAACGCCATTTTCCTCATGGTGGCCAACCCGGTGGATGTCGTGACCTTAGCGGGTTTGCAGATCTCGGGACTGAGCCCCGATCGTTTCTTCGGTTCGGGAACGGTGCTTGACTCCTCGCGCCTGCGTTATCTCGTGGCGCAGCACTGTGGTGTGGCTCCTCAGACGGTGCACGCGTATATTGCGGGTGAGCACGGCGATTCGGAAATTCCGCTGTGGTCCTCGGCAATGATCGGTGCCGTACCGTTGTTGCAGTGGGGCCAGACTGTTGATGGCGGAATGTTGGATGACAACATGCGTGAGTCCATCCACCACGATGTGGTGAATTCGGCCTACTCCATCATTGAGGGCAAGGGCGCGACCAACTACGCCATCGGTTTGTCGGTTGCGCACATCGTCTCCACCGTCCTGCGCGATGAAAAGCGAGTCCTTCCCGTATCGACTCTGCTCGACGACTGGATGGGACTTTCGGACGTTTGCATGTCCGTTCCCACGGTTGTGGGGCGCGAGGGAGTCGGCCGCCGTCTGGTGCCGGTTGTTACTCCCCGCGAGTACAGTGGACTGCGGGCTTCCGCGGAGTCCATCCGCTCCGTCGCGGCCAAGTTTGGTTTCTGATCGGTAGCCGACAAGGCTCGGAAAAGGGCCAGCTCCATGGGAATGACTTCCCGGAAGCTGGCCCTTTCTTTGGTTACCGCCAAGTGCTATAGGGCACGCAGGACGGTGACCACCCGCCCGAGAATTTCGACGTCATCGGCCGGAATCGGGGAATAGGAAGGATTGCGGGGCAACAATGTGATGTGGCCCTGACGGCGTTGGAGAACCTTGACCGTCGCCTCCCCATCGAGCATTGCGGCAACGATCTCTCCGTTCTCTGCGACAGGCTGCCTGCGCACGATCACCCAATCGCCGTCGCAGATCGCGGCATCGACCATTGAATCTCCTGAAACTCGCAGTGCGAAAAGCTCTCCATCGCCGGTGAGCTGGCGGGGAACAGGGAAGACATCCTCAATCAATTGGTCCGCAAGAATGGGCGCACCTGCTGCGATGCGGCCGACGACGGGCACATTGATCGGTGGGGCAACATTTTCGGTGCTTTCGCCGAGATCTATCACGGAGTTCGAGACGACAGTGGCTCCTTGAGGTGCTTTCCGAGAAGAAGGAACACTGTGAAGGTGCGACGACGCCGAGGTCTCCGCGGAGTCGGCCACCTTGCCGTAGTCCATTCCCAGTTCGGTCAGTTCCATTGTGCGCGGACGCCGGGTGTCACGCCGCAAGTAGCCGAGTTCAGCCAACGTATCCAGCTGATACTTGACCGACGACGTCGAGGAGAGGCCCACTTCGTCACCAATCTCCCGAATGGTGGGTGCGTAGTGATTGCGCAGCATGTGGGTGCGAATGCACGAAAGAACCGCAGCCTGCCGATCGGTGAGTTTGGCCTTGTCCATGGCTGCCACCCTTTCTTACTCCGTTTTGTGTCGGAGCATGCTGTTTGACTTCTTGATACAAGGTTAATGGCTCCAAGCCCTTGGACCAAACACTTGTTCTAACCGTGTTTCGAACGAAAGTTCTAGACATTCGGTCGGTCCGTGAGTAGTCTACAAACAGATGTTCGATGAACATTCGTTCGAGGGGGAGTCATGAGTATCCACGAGATTGTTGATGTAGTAGAGGATTCGGCGACTGCGCGTGAGTCGGCAGTGCGCTTGGTTGCGCCACGGCGTCCACGAGAGGGTGGGGGGCGCTCACGTATTGGTGGGAGTCGCCGGGCGCAGGTGGGGCGCCTCCGTGGGGGCTCCGGTGCTCTGCAGAGTGTGCGGGCGAAAAGGGCTGGTTGGTCTCCTACTCTCCGGATGGTGCCATCGCCTGCACCTTCAGCGAATCTCGCCATCGCCAAGCGTCCCGAGCCGAGTGTTTCGCGTGGGCGGCTCACCTCTTTGGATGTCCGGAGCTGGCAGAGTATTGACCTGGCGATCAAGGCGGCTGCGGTGGTTCTCGCGATACTCGTCGTTGTGACTGTGGGGGTAGTGCTCGGGAGTGGAGCTGCGATACCGGTCGGAGATGCGGTCGTGGTTCAGGTTGGGGATACTCTGTGGTCGTTGGCGTCATCGATTCCCGAAGTTCCCAGTGTGGGAATTGCTGTGGCTGACATACAAGAACTGAATGGCTTGGCTTCCGATTCCCTGGCTGTGGGGCAGAATCTGGTGCTGCCTCGGTACTGAGAACTGGGTTCTTCATGGCCTGGCTCAATACTCGACTTGGTTCACTCCGCTGCGGTGCGGGGTGAACCTTTGTTTGTTGTGTGGCTTTCTGTTCGTGGATCGCGCTGTTCGGGAGAGTCTGTGCCTTGCGGTCCTACCGCCATGAGAGATCTGAGGTCTTGAACCTCGTTGTGTGCGACACGCCGTCCGGTGGGCGACTTTGGGCAAAATGTCCAAATACTTGGACAAGGGAACGCCTCAGGTGTGGAATTTAGTTGAAAGCGTTGAGATCTTGCGGCGCAGGTGCCGCTGGCGATCCGTGCATAACTGAGGGACTGTCGCGGGCGTTTGAAACTTTTTAGGAATTGATCCAGTTATTGCTACATCTACCCCCGGGGGTATGTATCATCTAGTCCAACACCAAACGCAATTTCTCATCACGCACACCACGCACTTTTCCACCAAATCACCTTGGTGGTGGGGCGCTGAACTCCGTCCAAATTATACCCCCAGGGTATTTGTGGCGGTAAAGAGAGATTCGTTTGCGGTTTTCGGTTCCGTTGCCGTGAAGGAGATGACCAGGTCAATGCGAGCGAAAGTACGCACTGTGGATCGCAATGATTCCCCAGCAATGTGGCGTCGGAGAATCGTGATTCTCTTCGCCGTTCTCATGTTATGTGCCACCACTGCTTTGGGAATGGGCCAGTCCGCCCTGGCAGCTCCTGCCGATGGAGATCAGCCATCCGATGCGAGCACGAGCGACGTGGCCCCGACCGCCGTCGAGCCGGGTGATGGTGAAGTGACGGAAGAGCCAACGCCCGAGGACACGGTCGGTGCCACTCTGCCCGCCGAGGAGATCCCGACGGGAGAGGCAACACCGCCGACTCTGGTCAATCCGGAAGGCATCGCAGCTCAACAAGAGCTGGCTGGTCCGCTGGTGGCGGTGGAACCCTATGCCGCCAGCGGCCAAGCGACCATAAGAATTGATGCAGCGGTGATCAGAGGTGCCAGCACTGGATTGGCCGGATTTACATACACTCTCCACGAGGTGGTTGGCAGCGGTACCAGCAACAATCCCTATCGCCCGGGCAATGCGAGCGCCTTTTCCTGCACTGTCCCGAGCAACTCGACATCGTGCACCATTACTGTCACGGGTGTGAGTGGACAGGGTGGAAACAACAAGAGCTGGTTCATTGTTCAAACGCCCAATTCGATGACTTACGATGTGCCGCAGTATCGACTCAATGATTTCAGCAATCCCAAAGATATCTTCCACTACGTGGGACGTACTGTTGCGCTACAGAGTACGCGTGACTATGTTGTTCCGGGAACAACCTCGAACACGGCGCTCGCCGATCGCAGCGGAAACAGCACGCGTGCGAGCAGTGTCGTCGCACCTTTGAAGAATCCCGGAATAGCACCAACATGCCAGCCGGGACTCAAGGTTGCCATCCAGATGGATGTTTCTTCCTCGACGGCCGGATATCGCACGGACTATCGGCAGGCACTCCATGGCTTGGTCGATGGTTTGGTGGGCACAGGGACTCAGATCTCGCTGTTCACATTTGGCAATGTCTCTCCGGTGCGCGTCGGCAATTCGAATTGGGAAAGTCCGGCACCAAGAAACGTCGACACACAAGCCAATGCAATCAAATCCAGTATTACAACGTACACGGGGAATCCTGGGACTCAACGCACGAACTGGGACGCGGGATTCAGGCGACTGGAGAGTGCTCATACCCAATACGACTACGATCTGATCATCTTCATCACCGACGGTGCACCAAATGTCGTGTGGGATGATTCCACTTCCGGATACTCCTCGCCCAATTCCAACAACGTCACGGTGAGATCCATTGACGAAGCGGTGCTTTCGGCCAATGCTCTGAAGAATGCGGGCGTGCGAACCGTGACTGTCGGCGTAGGCGACGGTGTCACAGGAGATGTCTACCGGAACTTGCAAGCCATTTCCGGACCCACCTCCGGAAGTGACTATTACGTCGGTGGGTGGGTCGAACTCCAGGGCTACATCAAGAACATCGTCGACGCGGCCAATTGCAGTCTTCCAATAACAGTCAGCAAGACGACTGTGGACAAGAGCGGAACCGAGCGTGAAGACGTCGGTGGGTGGAAATTCAACGCCGTCAAGTCCACCGGATCCGACTCAGCTGTTCAATTGGTTGGAGATCCTTCAAGAACGACGGGTGCTGGCATCAACGGCCGAGCACTGTGGAATCTCACATTCACTCAACCTGCAAACCAATCGGCTGGTGTCACCTTGACCGAGGAAACACTTCCACCGGGGTGGGCCTTCTCCGGAGCCGAATGCACTGTGGACGGCCAAGCCGTGGAGACCATGCTCGACGGTGTGAACCGCAGTGTCACACTCAGCGGCCTGACAGCTGTTTCGGGGCCGGTCCATTGTACGTTCACCAACACCGAGACACCACCCAAGGCCGCTCTGACGTTGAAGAAGATCGTGCAGAACGAAAACGGTGGCACGGGACAGGTGTCCGATTGGACCTTGACGGCCGTTGGCCAGACCAACGGAGTGTCCGGAAAGACCGGGGATTCGGAAGTTACCGCGAGAGTGGTTGAGCCCGGCACATACGTGCTGTCCGAATCCGGAACTGTCAGCGGCTATGAAGCCAGCCCTTGGACCTGCGTCAACAATGAGAACGGTCAAGCTGTCGCCGTGACCGACTCCTCGGTGGCACTGGCGAGCGGCGACGACATGACGTGCTCAATCACAAACTCCGACAGGCCGGGCACTGCCACATGGACAAAGGTCGAGGGAGATGGCACAACTCTCCTTGCAGGCTCGACGTGGACCATTGAGGGACCCGGCCATGAAGACGGAACCGAGATTGTGGATTGCGAGAGTGGATCTTGCTCGGGTCTTGACAAAGATTCCGCTGGAGGCCGGTTCAGGCTCGAAGGATTGGCGTGGGGACACTACACGGTGACAGAAACCGAGGCTCCAGCCGGGTATCAGCTGGGTGATCCGGCACCGACGTTCGAGTTCGATGTCAGTGGCGACAGCTTGGCCTTCAGCAAGAGGGAAGCTGTTGTCAACAACCGAATCCTGGGCACGGCCACGTGGTCGAAGGTGGCCGAAGGCTCCGAGGAACTGCTCAGTGGTTCGGAGTGGGAACTGACCGGGCCCGATGACGCGATCGCGATCATCACCGACAACACCGGAGATCCGAGTTACACGGGCTTGGACAGGGACCCCGCACCCGGAAAGTTCAAGCTCGAGGAGCTCTCTTGGGGTGACTACGAGTTGGTCGAGACCATGGCCCCGGCGGGATACCAGATACTGCAGGATCCGATTCCCTTCACGGTGGGCCCAGATGAACCGGCCCAGCTCAACTGGGACCTCGGCTCCATCGACAACAAGCAGCGCGATGGCGTGGCGCTTCCCCTCACCGGTGGGAGGTCAACCGATGCGATCGTGATTGGTGGTGGCCTTCTCCTGCTGGCAGCTGCGGCGGCTGGGCTCATCCAGAGACGTCGCAAGGCCTGATTCACAACACCAACAGCAACTTCAACAAATCAACCAGAAACTAGCCCGGGTCTCGGTATTCACGCGAGAGGCCCAGACCCGGGCATCATCTACTGCATCCAAAGTGACGTAGGTGGGTATCTCATGGGTTGACGGGCGTGGACGCCAGTCGACCTGAAAGGAAAGAAATGAACAACAAGAAGACACTGGGTAAGCGGCTTGCCGCACTTGCAGGTGTACTGACAATCGGTCTGGCTGGCTTGGCAGGCCCGGCATCGGCGGACGACGACGCGACGACCCCGGCAACGGGCGTCGGCAATATCAATCCGGCAATTCCCACCAGTCTGACGATCCACAAGTACGACGGAAACCAGGGCGAAGCAGGCGATGGGACCGTGATCACGGACACCTCGGATCTGGGTAATCCGTTGAGTGGCGTCGAGTTCACGATCACACCCGTCACCACCAAGGGTGGCGCAGCGATTGACTTGGACACACCCGCAGGCTGGGATCTCATCAAAGGTGTGACCGTGGATCAGGTCACCACAGCGAACGGTTACGGGTTCGGTGACCCGATCGAGGTGACTACGGTCAACGGTCAGGTCACTCAGTCCCTGCCTCGCGGCCTCTACAAGGTCGTGGAGACTGGCTACGGTGACAATACAATCACCTCGCCAGCCGAGGATTTCCTGGTGACCCTGCCGTTGCCTGAGAGCAATGGTGCCTGGATCTACGAGGTTCATGTCTACCCGAAGAACAAGGTGGACACGAATGTGCCAACGAAGTCAGTCGCGGATCCGGTTGACGGTGTGACGATTGGTTCGACGGTTCCGTGGACCATCACGGCCCCGGTTCAACCGCCGGCGCCCGGTGCGATCACCTCCTTCGTGATCACCGATACGCTGGATTCCCGTCTGTCCTTCAAGAACCTTTCGATCACTGGTTTCACTGCCGGGGGAGAGACTCCCGATTACACCGTCTCCACGTCCGGCCAGACAGTGACCATCACGTTCACGGAAACCGGCTTGGCCAAACTCAGCGCCGGAGATGTTGTGACCGTCACGCTGAACACCACGGTTCTCTCACTCGGCGAGGATGGCCGGATTCCCAACAAGGCGACCGTGTTCACGAATGACAATGGAGGCAAGACCACCACCAAGCCCGGCGATCCCACCACAGACCCCAAGACCAACTGGGGTCCGCTCGAGATCCTGAAGCACGCTGCCGGTGACAAAACCAAGACTCTCGCCGGCGCCGAGTTCGCGGTGTACACCAACGCTGCTGCCACTGGCACGCCGGTAGGCACCTTCACCACCGATGCGGACGGCAAGGGCTACATCGAGCTATGGGTTGGTAGTGACGATGTGACGTCGAAGGACTACTGGATCAAGGAGACCAAGGCGCCTGCAGGTTACCTACTTGATGAGACGATCCACAAGGTCACCGTGAACGCCGGTTCCTCGTCCAGCGCCGTGGTTCTGGCTGTTGCCAACACCCAGCAGGATCATCCGAACTTGCCGCTCACCGGTGCCACGGGCACCCTGATCATGACAATCGGTGGTGCCGTACTGGTCCTGATCGGCGCTGGTACCGCAGTTGCAGCACGCAAGCGCAACAACGCCTGATCAAGGCAACTCGATGCCGCTCGTTGAGTAGCTCGACATGAAGGTGCCGTGCAGGGCCTTCGGGGAGGGATGAACACCTGGGCTCGACCAGGGGTTCATCCCTCCCTTGCAACACCAACGTCTTCGAGGACGATCGGAGAATCCCCATGGTAACGTCAGTTGACGTGAAAGAAAGCCCCCGTGAGTCCAAGGACTCCGCGCCTGCCACGCGTCACTGGAAGCCGTCGCTCCTTGCAATCTTCACGGCGTTCCTCATGCTCACGGGGCTCGTTGTTCTCAGCTATCCGACGATCGCCAGCTGGTTCTCCCAGCGCGAGCAATCGCGTGTCATCTCCGACTACTCCGAGCAGGTGGACAACGCGGTTCCGGCAGCGCAGCAACAACTCGCCGACGCTCGGGATTACAATGCTGCTCTCGATGCAGGCGCGGTACTTGGTGCAAACGAGCGCATCCCCACCGGAAGTGGTTCGTTGGGCAGCGGCTCGCTCTCCAGCGGTGCGCTCGAGTACAACTCGCTGTTGTCGGTGAACGATTCCGGTCTCATGGGCCGCATCAAGATCGACAAGATTGACGTCGACCTTCCCATCTACCACGGAACCTCGGATGCGGTCCTGTTCAAGGGCATCGGACACCTCGAAGGAACATCTTTGCCCGTTGGAGGCGAGAGCACGCACTCCGTCCTCACGGGACACCGTGGACTGGCGGACGCCACGTTGTTCACCAATCTGGACAGGGTGGGTGTGGGTGACCAGTTCGTCATTGAGGTGTTCGGCGAAGTTCTCACTTACCAGGTTGTCTCCAGCCAGGTGGTGGAGCCCGATGACACGGAGTCATTGGGTGTCGTGCGCGGTGAGGATCTGGTGACTCTCGTGACCTGCACACCTCTGGGAATCAACTCGCAGCGTATCCTCGTCACCGGCGAGAGGGTGACTCCCACGCCACTTTCGGATCTTGAGAGCGCAGGTGGAGTACCGGAGATTCCTGGTTTCCCGTGGTGGGCGGTCTGGCTTGCCACAGGCGCAATCGTGATCGGGACATACATATGGTGGTCCGGGCGTCCCACAAGAAAATCCGATGAACCAACTGCTCTTTCGAAATAATCACGCTTGATACAATCGACCCATGCACTGCCCATTTTGCCGTAATCCGGACTCACGTGTCATCGACTCGAGAACGACAGACGACGGCTCCGCCATACGCCGCCGTCGCGAATGCCCCAACTGCAAGCGCCGCTTTTCAACGATGGAAACAGCCAGTCTCATTGTCGTGAAGCGGTCCGGGCTCACCGAGCCCTTTTCGCGCGAGAAGATCATTCTTGGTGTCGGCAAGGCGTGTCAGGGCAGGCCGGTGGGAGAGGATGACATCGCTCGTCTTGCGCAGCAGGTGGAAGAGACCATCCGCTCGACCGGAAGCTCGCAAATCGAAGCCCACGAAATCGGGCTCGCCATCCTGGATCCGCTGCGCGAGCTCGATCACATCGCCTATCTGCGATTTGCCTCGGTCTACTCGAACTTCGATACTTTGGACGACTTCGAGAAGGCCATCGCCGATCTCCGTGAGCAGGAGAACCTCTAGCTTTCGTCCTTGTCGCGGCGAGAAAGCCAGGCATTGAACGCCTCATGACTGAAACCCTCATGGCTCATGTCGGCCTGGGTGTCGTCGTCGCTCTTGTCGCTGCTGTTGAATCGTTCGCGAAGCTGCTCGGTGGACTGCCCGAGAGAACTCAGCCACTCCTGCAACTGTTCGCGCGTGGCACTGTACTGCTCTTGTAGCGAGGTCACAAAAGCATCCCAGCGATCTGACGCTGCCTCGGTGGTGACGCTTGCCTTCTTCCGCCACTGGCCCGCAGTGAGCTCGAAGTCACTGAGCTGCTCGCGCACCGATCGACGCATCACCTTGCCAATCTGCGAACGCGGCAAGTCCTCGAGAACCGCTATCGACTTCGGAAGTGCATAGTGGGAGAGTTTGTCGTAGGCCCAGCGTCGCACCATGTCCAGGTCGACGTTGGTTCCGGGCTCAAGCACGAGCGCTGCCACGACCGATTCACCGCGAGCGGCATCGGGCATGCCCACGACCGCCACGTCACGGACACCGGGCATGGACTTGAGCACCTCCTCGACCTGGG
>WPCI01220085.1_pt1 | contig 142993 bp, 128 predicted proteins | sample 5399871 | NCBI WGS metagenome assembly WPCI01 (sample SAMN12869469, study PRJNA574797) | sludge metagenome | isolation source: wastewater treatment of pH7 | place: China:Beijing | collected 2019-05-20
CCTCGGAGTAGATCTCGGTGGCTTCCTTCCGACCTACCTCTCGAGTGCGCTCGATGGTCCGGTCGGGATCGCGGCCGCTGCCCATGCCGCCCAGACCCTCGACCCCGAGCTTCCCTGGCCGGGCATGGCCCACGGTCTCGCCACCGAGCGCCTTTTTCGGGAGCAACTGGGCTCGAGTGGTCCCCTCGCCTCCGGAAACAGGCTCGATCCGCCGGCGGATGGTCCCGGTCTGGGAGTGATTCTGGACGAGGATGTCCTCGCCCGCTGCCGCCTCGACTGAGCCAAAGGGCCGAGATGCCTCTAGGCTCCCGTCTCCGGTGGATCGAACGAACCGAAATACCGCGCTTTGCTCGGCTTTTGCCGAGGAGCTGGCCCGCTCCGGAGTCGAACTCGCGGTGATCTCGCCCGGGTCCCGTTCGACGCCGCTCGCGCTTGCGTTCTTCCGGCAATCCGGGATCGAGACCGAGGTAGCCCTCGACGAGCGCTCCGCCGGGTTCTTCGCCGTCGGCGCCGCCCAGGCTTCGGGCAAGCCCGTGGCTCTGGTCTGTACCTCGGGAACGGCGGCTGCCAATTTCTGCCCGGCCGTGGCCGAGGCGGATCTGTCGTCGGTCCCGCTGATCGTGCTCACCGCAGACCGGCCACCGGAACTGCGCGACATCGGGGCCGGGCAGACAATTGATCAGGTCAAGCTCTTCGGCGACGGCGTCCGCTGGTTTTGCGAGGTCGGCAGCCACGAAGCTGACGATTCCGGCCTGCTCCACTTCCGTTCTGTCGCCTGCCGGGGTTTCGCCGAGGCGAACGGTGATCCCCGGCCCGGGCCCGTACACCTGAATTTCCCGCTGCGCGACCCGCTGGCGCCAGTACCGGATGAGGATGCCGTAACCGCAACTGGCCGGCTCGCCCTGGAAGGCCGGGATGACGCGCCACTTACAGCGGTCACGCAGTGCACCGGCGGGGCCGATCGCTCGACAGTCAACCGCCTGGTCGCGACAATCCAGGCCGCCGACCGGATCCTGATCCTGGCCGGTCGCCAGCTCGATTCCTCTCTGCGCCAGCCCCTAGCCCGCCTGGCCAACGCCTGCCATGCGCCGGTCCTGGCCGAACCGACTTCGCAGTTCAGGGCAGGCCCCCATGACCGCGGCGCAGTTATCACCGCCTATGAGCGAATCGCCAGGAGACGGGAGAAGGATCTGGCCCCCGATCTTGTCATCAGGCTGGGCGAGTTCCCGACCTCGAAAGAGCTTCGCAAGTGGATCACGGAAACCAAACCCGCCCAGATCGTGATCGACCCGGCATTTAGCTGGTACGAACCCAGCCGCACCGCCGACCTGATCGTTCGCTGCGACCCCGCCACCCTCCTTCACCAGATCGAAAACACATCCGAGCAGCGAATTGACGGACCGGCCGGAAACAGCTTCTGGAACCGCTGGTTGGATGCCGAAAAGCAGGAACGGGCCGAGATCGCAGTCGCCTGGGAGAAGACGGACGGACTTGCCGCCGGAGCGGTACATGCCGCCCTCTCCGGGTTCCAGAGCGATGGCAACCTGATCTACACCGCGTCCAGCTTGCCGATCCGGGATCAGGAGGAGTCGGTCCCGGCCCTCGACCACGATCTGATGTTCCTCGCCAACCGTGGCGCCAACGGTATCGATGGTCTGGTCGCGTCGGGCCTTGGTGCCGCCAGGGCAACTCGTCGTCCGACCACGATAATCACCGGCGACCTCGGTTTCTTCCACGATGTCGGCAGTCTCGCCTTGGCCCGGGGACTCGACGTACCGGTCCGGATCGTTGTCCTGAACAACAACGGCGGCGGCATTTTCGAGCGTCTTCCTCAGCGAGAAGCGATGAGCGAAGACGAGTTCGAGGCACTCATGAGCACCCCATCCGGCCTGGACGTCGAGAATGCCGCCAGGCTCTACCTGCTTCCGTTCCATCGGGCCACCGATCTCGGTGAGCTCGAAACAGCATTCAAGGCCCTCGACGACTCCGGATCACCGTATGGAGGCGTATCAATCATCGAAGTCCCGGTGCGTAGCTGAAGTCCGGGCCAGAGCGACCTGCCGGGGGTCGGCCATCTCAGGAGAGCAGCGGGAGCAGAGCCCCGAGTTTGATCTCGGTTTCGGCGAGTTCAGCCGCAGGATCGGAATCGGCGACCACGCCCACTCCTGCGTAGAGGTGGGCTTCACGGTCGCGGATCAGGGCGCTGCGAAGCGCGACACAGAACTCGCCGTCACCCGATCCGTCCATCCAGCCGACCGGGCCGGCATACCAGCCGCGATCCATCTGCTCGACCTCGGCCATGACCTGACTGGCCTTCTTCCAGGGCTCACCACCGACCGCAGGGGTCGGATGAAGCAGGCCGGCCAGCTCGATCGCCGTTCGGGGCTGGGCGAGCTGGGCATACACGGGGGTGCCGAGGTGCTGAATGTTCGCGACCTTGATGATCTCCGGTTCGTCGGCCGCCTCGACCCAGACGCTGATCCGACTGAGGGTCTTGACGATCCGGCGGACCACCACCGACTGCTCTCCCCTGTCCTTGTGACTTCCCAGGAGCCGCTGGGCCAGATGGTCATCGACCGCCGGGTCGCCGCTCCTGCGGGTTGAGCCGGCCAGCCCTACCGTCGCCACCCCCCTGCCCACGCAGCGAACCAGCAGCTCGGGGCTGGCTCCGATGAAAGCTGCCTCCCCACTACCGACACAGAAGTTGAAGCAGGAAGGAAACCCGAGCCGAAGCGCCCCGAAGATTGCTGCCGGATCATGCGCGGACGGGGCTTTGACCACCACTTTCCTGGCCAGCACCACCTTTTCGATCTCCCCCGCCTTGATCCGGGATACGGCCGCCTCGACCGAGCGTTCGTAATCATCGGGACTGCGGTCGCTTTCGATTGAAGGAGACTGGCTCGGATGAGGATCGATCATCGGCAGTTCCGTGTGCAGGAGCCCGGTGACTCTGGCCATTGCCGCGGACACCAGCTTCCCGGCATCCCGGCCCGGCCCGGCCATCAGGTTGACGGTAATGAACGTGCCTTCGCGGGATGACTGGATCGCTATTTCCGGCAGGATCATCGAGGCCGGTTCAAAGGAGGCCCAGGCTGGATCCCGCTCCCGGCCATCGGAAGGGGTCTCGTCGTCGAAAGCAAAGCCACCGGTCCAGACCGGTCCCGTGGTGAATCCCCCGCCACCGCGGGTAACTGCGTCTCCCGAAAGGTGAGCGCAATCAGCCGCCATCTCATGGAATCGGTGGGGGCCCCTCGAAGTGATCTCATGCACTCTCCCGAGCGCGGCGATCCTGATGTCACGGTCCGGTTGCTCCCAGCAGAAGAACGGCTCCCCTGCCCGCCGGGATGCGAAAACGGTCGCTACCGGATCCTCACATTCGAAACGAGACGTGACCGAAACCACTGTCTGGCCGCGTCGACCGGACGCCTGGGCCAGCGATTCTCGCAGCAGCCCTTCGAGTTCCGCCCCGGTCGAGGGCGCCGGCATCAGTCGCCGCCGCGGGCGAGGGCTACCTCGCCCGTACGCACCATTTCCAGCAGGCCATGAGGCCGGAGCATGCCCTCGAAGGCTTCGATCTTGTCGTGTGAACCTGTGACCTCGACAATCAGCGCTCGACGGGAGACATCAACGATCTTCGCCCGGAAGATCTCCGCGAACTGGACTATTTCCGCCCGGTTCTCGACTGCCGCTGAAACCTTGAACAAAGCCATTTCGCGGGCGACGGTCTCTTCCGGCTCCATGTCCCGGATCTTGAGCACGTTGATCAGTTTGTGAAGCTGCTTCGTCACCTGATCGATCGGATGAACGGCCCCATCCAGGGTCAGGGTGACCCTGGAGATGTCGGGATCCTCGGTCGGACCGACCGCGAGGGTGTCAATGTTGAAGCCGCGCCGTGAAAAAAGTCCGGCGATCCTTGCGAGTACGCCGGGACGGTTCTCGACCAGAATCGAAAGCACATGCTTGCGGCCCGAGAGGGGCGAGCGACCGGTGTGGAGGTCTTCAAGCCTGACCATGTCGGTAGATGCCATGTTCAACCCACCATGTCCCTTGCCGCATTCCCGGCGGGAATCATCGGGTAGCAGTTCTCGCGGGGACTGACCCTGACATCCAGGAGGGCAGGGCCGTCATGTTCGAGCGTCGCGACCATCATTTCCTCAAGGTCGGCGCTGTCCTCGCAGCGGAGCCCATGCGCGCCAAATGCCTCGGTCAGTTTGACCCAGTCCGGACTGGGCCCGTTTTCAACTCCGCTGTAGCGCTCGGACCAGAACAGTTCCTGCCACTGCCGGACCATGCCCATGAAACCGTTGTTCATCAGGAAAACCTTGACCGGGACATCCTCGTTGACAGCAGTGGCCAGTTCCTGGACGTTCATGATCAGGCTGCCGTCACCACTGACACAGACCACTTGGTCATTCGGACAGGCGACCTTGGCCCCGATTGCAGCCGGCAAACCAAAGCCCATCGTGCCCAGGCCACCCGAGTTGATCCACTTGCGCGGCTTGTTGAAACCGTAGTACTGGGCGGTCCACATCTGATGCTGACCGACGTCGGAAGTGACGATCGCGTCACCGTCAGTGACCTTGTGGAGCATCTCGATCATGAACTGCGGCTTGATCTCTCCATCCGAACCCGGTTCCCAGGTCAGCGGGTACTCACTCTGCCATGCCTTGATCCGGCTCCACCAGCCGTCGAGACGGGAGGAGTCGGTCTGCAGCGCCTGATACTCGCGGGTCAGTTTCGGCAGAACCAGCTTCACATCACCGACGATCGGGATATGGGCCGGGACGTTCTTTGAAATCTCCGCCGGGTCGATATCGATGTGAATGAACTTGGCCGAGGGAGCGAACTCCGAGAGTTTGCCGGTGATCCGGTCGTCGAAACGGGCGCCGATCGCGATGATCAGGTCCGCCTCATCCATCGCGTAATTCGCGCTGCGGGTGCCATGCATGCCAAGCATTCCAAGCCACTGCTCGTTTCCGGCGGGAAAGTCACCGAGTCCCATCAGGGTTGACGTGACCGGGAAAAGGTCGGCATCACAGAGTTCACGCAGCTCGGCCGAAGCGTTGCCGTTGGTGACGCCTCCACCGGAGTAGATCACCGGGCGCCGGGCGTTGGCCATCGCCTTTGCCGCCAGGCGGATCTGTTTCAGGTTGCCTTCCACCGTCGGCCGGTAGCCCGAAAGGTCAACCGGATCGGTCCGCTGCTGGTAATCGATTTCAGCCCGGGCCAGATCCTGGGGAATATCGACCAGCACCGGTCCCGGTCGGCCGGACGACGCGATGTGGAAAGCCTCGTGGATGAATTCGGGGATGTGCTCGGGTTCGGTACAGAGCAGCGAGTGTTTGACGATCGGCATGGTGATGCCGACGATGTCTGCTTCCTGAAAGCCGTCCGTGCCGATCAGGTCGGTGCGGACCTGGCCGGTGATGAAAACGGTCGGGACAGAATCCATCATCGCATCGGCAATCGCGGTGACTAGGTTCGTGGCACCGGGTCCGGAGGTCCCAAACGCGACCCCGACCCTGCCGGAAGCGTGGGCATAACCTTCGGCGGCATGGCCTGCCGCCTGCTCGTGACGGGCCTGTACATGCCGCAGATCAGCGTCGACCATCGCGTCATAGGTGGGTAGATTCGCCCCACCGGGAATCCCGAAGATGTGGTCAACACCTTCGACTTCGAGGGATTTGAACAATGCGTCTGCGGCTCTCATGAGAACAACGATCCTAACTGATTGACGCGGGCCGGCTCAGGCCTTCTGGGCAGCTGACATCGCGCCACCTTCAAGCTCACCGGGGTTCCACTTGGTTCGTGGCGTGATCGCTCTCGGAATGACCCGGTCACGATGAAGCTCGATTGCCGAGAACACCGAACGGAGCAGCTCTTCACCCAGCGGGTGAGGCTCGAGACCGAGGTCGAGCAGCTTCTGGTTCTTCGGGTTGTAATAGTGACTCTCCAGCTCTACCCGGGGGTTCGGGAAGGTTTCAATCGAGACCTCGTATCCGGCTTCGCCCGCACAGCGCTGAACCAGTTCAGCCAGCTCCGCCACCGTGAAATGCTCGGTGAACTGGTTGAAGACCCGAAACTCGCCCCGCTCTGCGGGGTTCAGCGTGGCCAGCTCGACACAGCGCAGGGTGTCGCGGATGTTGAGATAGCCGCGGGTCTGACCGCCCGCGCCATACACGGTCAACGGGTGTCCGATCACAGCTTGGACACAAAAGCGGTTGAGGACCGTTCCGAAAGTTTCGTCGTAGTCGAAGCGGGTTGAAAGAGCGGGATCAAGCGCGGTCTCGTCCGTTTCGATTCCGTACACGACACCCTGGTTCAGGTCGGTTGCGCGAAGACCCCAGACCCGGGTCGCAAAATGAATGTTGGTCGAATCGTGAACCTTGGACGCGTGATAAAGCGAGGCCGGCAGCTTCGGGAATGGCAGGGTGTCCTTGCGTCCGTTGTGCTCGATCTCGATGAATCCCTCTTCGATATCGATGTTCGGGGTGCCGTATTCGCCCATCGTGCCGAGTTTGATCAGGTGAGCGTCAGGCACATGCTCGCGCATCGAAAATAGAAGGTTGAGCGTGCCGATCACATTGGTCTGCTGAGTCTCGACCGCGGTCTGGCGCGAACGCATCGAATAGGGGGCCGACGGTTGCTCCCCGTAGTGAATAACGGCTTCCGGCAGGAAATCGGCGACGACCTTGTCGAGAAATTCTCCATCCTCGATGCAGCCGAGCCGGGATTCGATCCGGCGACCGGCGACCCGCTCCCAGGCATCGAGCCTGTCCTGCAGGCTCGAAATCGGCACCAGCGAATCTGTCGACTGGTCCAGGTGCCAGCGACGCCGTGCAAAGTTGTCGACGATCATCACGTCGTGGCCGCGATCGGAAAAACGCATCGCCGTCGGCCATCCGAGATAACCGTCACCACCAAGAATCAGAATTCGCATAAGGGCCGAGATTACCGGAACGATCAAGGGCTAGGATTGCCTCCGTGCGCTTGCTGGCCGTCTTTTTCATCGTCATAGCCGGATTGGCCTTGAGGATGGATGCAGCCTGGACCGGCAACACAGCCAACTTGCCGGATTCGGCGGCATACGAACGAATCGCCCGTGGCCTGCAGGAAGACGGAGCTTTCGTCCAGAGCGGGCCGGGAACCCCTGCCCACCCTCAGCCGGCAACCAACTACAGCCCCGGCCTGCCGCTCGCAGTCGCCGGTGTCTTTGAAATCGCTGGCGATGACGACGTACGCCTGGCGAGAATCCTGCTGGCCCTGATCGGCACTCTTGCGATTCCTCTGGCCTGGCTGCTGGCCCGCCGTCTGGCCCCGCCCGAGGATCCCGGTGTGGCCGGAATCGTCGCCGCTGCGGTGGTCGCTTTCTATCCCTGTCTGATCGCAGATGCCGGCATGCTGCTTACTGAGTCGCTGGCCGGAAGCCTGATCACCGGGGCACTGCTCGCGATTCTGCGGGCACGCGATCAGCTCGGCAACCTCAGTCGCCCGGCCGCTCAGCGGGCCTTCGACTGGCTCCTTCCCGGTGCCTTGCTCGGAGCTGCTGCGATGGTCCGACCCGAGTACCTCCCGGTCTCGATCCTGCTGGTTCTTGTGCTCGCCCTGATCAGTCGTGGACGCGGCCTGCGCCCTGTCCTGACAGCTGCCTCGCTGACGCTGTTCGCTTTCCTGCTGGTGATCACACCCTGGACGACCCGCAACCTTGATCAGTCCGGTCGGCTGGTCCCGCTTTCGACCGGAGGTGGCCAGACCCTTTTCACCGGCAGTTATCTCGCTTCAGCCGGCGACCCGCTTGAAGTCATGCCACATGTTCTGGCCCGGAATCCGGACCTGGTCCACAGGCTGGAGGCCGAGAACCGGGCCAGTGGGGAAGGTCCGGATTCGATCACGCCGGAGCGTGTCCTGACCATGTTGGCGGCCGACCGCATGCCCGGAGTGCCAACCGATGTCGCCCTGTCCCGGCTTGGTCGCCGGAACTATCTCACTGCCCTGCGAGATGACCCGGTCGGGCTGGCCGGCTATTTTGCCGGCAAGTCGGCTCGCATCTGGTGGCGTGGCCGGACCGATCTGACCGGCAGCACGGCCGGCCGCGCATTGCACATGACCCTGATTGCCGCGGCGCTTGCCGGGCTGCTGCTACTCGGCCTGAGGAACCGGCCGGAGTTCTGGGTGATCCTCGCGCTGGTGCTCGGCGTGACTCTGGTCGGGGCGATATTCGTCGCCTCTCCCCGACGCACTCTGGCCATCTGGCCGGTGATCGCATGCCTTTCCGGAATCGGATTTTCACTTGCCCTGCGACTTGCGAGAGATGCCGTGACCGGCCGTCTGCGCCCGGTTCGCATAGCCTGACCGGCCCGGATGAAGGACTTCCTTTCAAATTTCACCCGTTACGGGCGCGTCGCGCTGATCGTTCTCGCGGTTATCGTCTGCGCGGGCTTCCTCGTGCGTGCCTGGGTTGTCGTCAATCCCCTGGCGGAACCGGGTGACGATGCTCTCGCCTACCGGGCGCTGGCCGAGTCGCTCTTTGTGGACGGAACCTTCGGGTACGAGAAGGGATCCGCCAGCGGACCCGAGTTCAAGACCCCGAGTGACTGGTCACCCGGTGCCCCGTTGATTTATGCCGGCAGCTATTACCTGACCGGCGGGGTCCGCGACGGCGTCGCCCGCGGAGTCGAGGCTCTCTTCGGAACTGCTGCGATCCTGCTCGCCTTTCTCTTGACGGCCCGCCTCCTCGGCCCCCCGAGCCGCACCGGCTCATCGAGATTGAAGCTTCCGCCAAATAGCGCTCGAAACTTCAATCTCGGAGAATCCCCGACCGAATCCGGCCTGCCCACCGATGCCGTTTCCGGGCTCCGGCAGGCAGCCGGTCCGCTGGTCGCGGCGGCGCTCGTCGCCTTTTACCCTCCGTTCATCCATTCGACCGGCGCCCTGATGAGCGAGCCGCCGGCGATTTTCATGCTCCCTGCCTCCGTGCTCGCATTTCTCTGGGCCGACCGGCGTTCAACCGCCGCCGGTGCTTCTCTCCGAGAGAGGGTCTGGCCCTGGATTCTGCCCGGACTCGGGTTCGGAATCACCGCGTTGATCCGCCCCGAGTACCTTTTGGTCTGTGCTGCGTTCGCACTCTTTCTTCTGATTCGGGCCTGGCTCAAATCAGGAGCCGGCATTGCGGTACTCGCGACCATCCTGTTCGGCCTTGCGACTCTGGTGCCGATCGTTCCGTGGACGGTCCACAACTACCATCAGCTGGACCGGATCGTGCCGGTCTCTACCGGAAGTGGTAAGGCTCTCTTCACCGGCACCTTCTACCCGGGTGATGGCGAATACCAGCAGGTCAAGGCCGAGCTGCTTTTCGAGCAGACCGGTCGCAGGCTGGATCCCGATTCGAAAGAGCTGGAGAAGGTCGATCCAGTGCCGCTCTTCGATCGAGCCGCAGCCGAATACAAGCGGGAGAATGGTCTTCCCGACCTTGACCGGGACGCCGCCCTGGGGAGGCTCGGCAAGGAGAACTTCGAGAAGTACTTCAAAGAGGATCCGGTCGGCTACACCGGTATGACCTTCCGCAAGGTCTGGCGCATGTGGAGCTCGGGCATCGGCGAGGCACTCTCCTCGCCTGTCGGCCGAATTCTCCAGACTCTGCTCGTGCTGGCCGGACTGGCCGGACTCGCCCTGCTCGCCTGGCGGCGTCGCTGGGAGGCCATCGCCGTCGGCCTGCCGGTTGCCACAGTGACTGCTGTGGCCGCCCTGACGCTCGCTCCGCCGCGCCGAAATGAGATCCTGATGATGCTCGTCCTGCCGCTCGCGGCGGTCGCGCTCGATGCCCTGGTCAACCGGACGTCGGAAGAACCCGCATCGGACAACTCATGACTCTCGCCTCGATATTCCCAGCTCAGCTCACCGCCCTGCGTACGACAGGACTCGTGGTAGCCGCATTGATCATCGGCTTTGCGTTCGTCCGCCGCCGGGAGATGCGAAATGCCGATGTGATCCTGCTGCTCCTGGCCGGTCTCGGGCTGGCGGTCGTCTCCGGCACCGAGATCACCGACCGTCTGCTTTCCGCCCTTTCCTTCAACCGGGGTAACGGTGGCCGGATTCTCGGACTCGCGGTAATCGCGATCTTCATCCTCTTCCTGATGGCACTCCGCGCGCTTTCGGTCGGGGCCCGCAATGCCCGGCAGCTTTCCGCGGTGCTGGAAGGCATTTCTTCGGAACAGTTCCGTGAGAACGACCATCGCAAGCGGTTCAGAGGCAAGATCGCGGTTGTCATCCCGGCCTACAACGAGGCCGACAACATCGGTTATGTCCTGGACCAGATCCCGGCCGAAGTCTGTGGCCTTGCTACCGCCACCCTGGTAGTCGACGACGGTTCGAGCGACGGTACCGAGGAAGTTGCGGAGGCTCACGACGCGGTCGTCGCCCGGCATGTGGTGAACCGCGGTGGTGGCGCGGCACTCCGCACCGGCTACCGGCTGATGGTCGACTCCGACGCCGCGATCGTGGTCACCCTTGACGCTGATGGTCAGCATCTGCCGGCCGAAATGCCGAATCTGGTCCAGCCGGTGCTCGACGGCAAGGCCGATGTCGCCCACGGGTCGAGAGTGCTCGGTCACGCCGAGGAAAACCATTTCGCCCGTGAGATGGGCATCGTCTTCTTCAACCGGCTGGTCTCTTTCATCACCCGCACCCATGTCACCGACTGTTCGAACGGCTACCGGGCAGTCCGTACCAGCGTCCTTCCCACCCTGGTCCTCAAACAGGAGCAGTTCCACACCTCCGAGTTCATGATCGAGGCGATCAAGCGCGGTGTTCCAGCCGTTGAGGTACCGGTAACGGTCGAACAACGCCTCCACGGCCACAGCAAGAAACCGGCAGTGTTCCGTTACGGAATGGGATTCGCAAACGCGATCATGCGAACCTGGCTGCGCTAGTCCCCAGGTAGCACCGGGCCGCGTTACGCAAATGGCTCCGGATCGACGGATAGCCCTGTTGGACCCCGGCCGGAGGCGGCAGACCTACCGCGGCGGCATGCGGGTTTCTTCCGGCTCCGGCAGGTAGAGGTCGTAGCCGCAACGGGGGCAGACCTGGACGTAGAGCTTCACGATGTTGTGGCAGTTCGGACATTGACGTTCCGGCTCGTTGATTTCGTTCCTCATCATGAACACGGCGATCAGGCCGAGACCCGGCAGGACCGTACCGATGATCAGCCAGATGAAGAAAGAACCTCCCTTGGCACGCCCGATGATTCCGGTTGCGATACCAAAGAGCAATGCGATGAATACGTACTCGTAGCCCACACTGGCATTGTGCCGGTCCGGGGCCTTCCCGGGCGGCCGGTAGGGGCCTGGAGAGGTTCCGCTTGACGGCTGGTGAACAATGCAGGGACAGGGAATGGCAGTCAAGGCAGGCAGCAAGAGAAAGAAGACCAGGGTCTACCGTCGCCGTCGCTGGATTGACACCGGCGAGGGTGTGGTCCGGCTGCGAACCAGGAGGATCCGGCGGCGTCGTGGCCAGAAGCCGCCCCGCAAGGATCCAGGCCCTCGGCCTCTACCCCGTCCCCAGAAGCCGAAGCGTCCAGCGGCACCCCAGCCTTTCGGCATTTTTCGGGGTCATTTCGACAGGATCGAGGCCACCAGACTTCTGAACCGGGCCGGGTTCGGACCAACCCCCGGCCAGGCCGAGAAGCTCGCCCGCAAGGGCTTTCCAAAGGCTGTCGAATCCCTGACCCGGCCGAAATCAAAGCTCCAGCTGATCGGCCCTGAACCCGTGGACAGTGACGGGCTGCCGATCGCTCCGTTTGACGCCTGGGGTCATGACCATCTCTGGTGGCTCGACCGGATGGTGAGGAGCAACCAGCCGTTCCGCGAACGGATGGCGCTTGTGTTTCATGACTGGTTCGCGACTTCGATTGCCGGGGTTTCCCAGCAGCGCCAGATGATCGACCAGTTCTGGAAACTCAGGGCGGCGGTAAACGGGACCTTCGATGACCTTGTCCTGACGCTGACCGTCGACCCCGCAATGCTCCAGTGGCTGAACGGGAACGAGAACACGAAATGGTCACCGAACGAGAATTTCGCTCGAGAACTGATGGAGCTCTTCACCTTGGGCGCAGACCGCGGCGCCTACACGGAGGAAGATGTGCGTGAAGCAGCACGGGCGTTGACCGGATGGCGCTCCGACTGGGATGACGATCTCGGTGCGATCAATTTCCGGTTCGACCCGAAATACCACGATGAGGGATCGAAAACGATTTTCGGGAAGACCGGAAACTGGGGCTGGCAGGATGTCTGCCGGCTTTGTGTCACACATCCGATGCATGCGGACTTCTTCGTCGAGAAGCTGTGGAGCTACTTCATTCCTGTCGCCCCCTCGAAGTCGACGATGAAGTCGCTTGTCTCCCTGTACCTGAAAGGAAATCGCCGAATCCTGCCGGTGCTCGAGGCGATTCTCCGGCACCCGGATCTTTATCGCGGCCCGGCCATGGTGAAACCGCCTGCGGTGTATAACGCGAGCCTGTTGCGGGCTCTCGGGTTGCCGGTGGAAACAGACTCGTGGACATGGCTGGGTGACGGTGCCGGCCAGAAACTCTTCGAGCCACCGAATGTCTCCGGATGGGACGATGAAAGCTGGCTCGACACCTCGACCGTGCGGGCTAGATGGCTGATGGTCACCTATGCCCTTGACTCCCGCCACCACGATGCCTGGGACGAAAGCTACGCCAGCCAGGAATCGACCCGGAACGCGATGAACCGGGCGCTAGCCGCTCTCGGATGGCCAGCTCTCAGGTCAGAGCACCAGAGCGAACTGATAGCACTTTCGAATCGGGTTCCCTCCTACATCCGGGATGAGTGGCAACAGCGACCGTATCTGGCGATGCGACAGAACGCCCTGCTTCAACTGATTGCTTCCTCCCCGGATTTTCAGCTCTCATGACCAGATCCCGCTGCTGCGACAACTACACCCGCTCCAGTCTGTTCCGGTCAGCCGCCGCCAGGGCGGGTGATGGCCTGCCGGAAATAGAAAGGGGAATGCCGGTACCGGCCGGTACCGGGATGACCCGGCGGGGCTTCATCGCCGGAGCCGCTGGCCTGGCCCTCGCGGTCTACGGCGCCAGTCACAACTCGCTGCCCCTGTTCGAAGACGGCATTGCCAGCGCGGCACAATCGGACCGGGTGATCGTTTCCGTATTTCTCGATGGCGGTGCGGATGCCCTCAGTCTGCTGGCCCCGGTCGGCCATTCCAGGTACCACGAACTCCGTCCCGTGCTTGCGCTGGAAGAGTCGGCCGGCAGTCCATTCAGCGAAGACCCGAACCTCCGTTGGCATCCCTCGGCCGCTTCACTGGCACAGCTCCATGCGGAAGGAAAAGTCACAGTCTTCCCGGCGATCGGGTATGACGACGCGAACCAGTCACATTTCACTTCCCGTCACTTCTGGGAAGTCGGTGAGCTTGACACCAACGCGCAGACCGGCTGGATGGGCCGCTACCTTGACCTGGTCGGCAGCGACGACAACCCGCTCCAGGGACTTTCCCTCAGCAATACCCTCGCTCCTGCCCTCGCGACTGCCAGCAAACCGGTTGCTGCCGTTGAAGGGGTGACCGACTATGACCTCTGGTCCTGGGCCAGCGAGCCAGTCAGCGACGAAATGTTCCGAAGTTTCAAACGCATGGGCTCCTTCCCTTCGGATTCTGCCGCCCTGGAAGCGAGCCGGATGGCGATCCGCTCCACAAACAGCATCCGCGAGACACTCGCCTCGTTCAACGGCTTCGAAGCACCGGTTGAGTATCCGGATGCCCATCTCGGCCGGCAACTCTCGGGACTTTCAGCGCTGCTCGGCGCGGGGATGCCTCTCCGTTGTGTTGCGGTCAGCGCGGATGGTGCGTACGACACTCACTCCGCGCAACGGGAAGAGTTTGAGTCAGGCATCAAGCTGACCTGTGATTCCCTGCTCGCGTTTCAACGCGACCTCGAGGCCCGCGGGCTTCAGGACCGGGTTCTGGTCCAGGTCTGGTCCGAGTTTGGCCGCCGCCCGGAAGAAAACGGATCCGCTGGCACCGATCACGGTGCGGCTGGTATTTCATTTTTGATCGGCAGCCGGGCCAGTGGCAGGATGGTTGGTGAATTCCCCGGGCTGACCAACCTCGATGAAGACGAAAATCTGCGCCACACCTCCGATTTCCGCGCCATGTACAGCTCGCTGCTCGAGCAGTGGCTGGATTTCGATGCCGCTGCGGTGATTCCAGGCGCTGCCGGCTTCGCCCGACCGTCCCTGCTCAAGTGATGTCACGGCCGGTTTTGACAATCCTGCTGCTGGTCACGGCAGTCGCGCTGGGAGGAAACCAGGCTGCGGGCTCGCCCGGGCCAGACCTGGCCGGGCCCTCAGCCGGAAGCTCAGCCACGCAGGCTGTCTGCACCTGGAAGTGGAAGCACAAACGGGTCCATCGCTGGATCAAGACGGATGGCAAGTGGAAGCGCGTTGTCCGCTACAAGGTGAAGAAGGTCCGGGTCTGCCGAAAGGTCAACCTGCCTGATCCAGCCCCCGCCCGGCTTGGCGTGAGGGCATTCGAGTTCGGCTTCACGCTGTCTGCCACTTCGCTGGATGCCGGTGACACGATCATCGAATTGAACAACCGGGGCGAAGACGGACATGATCTTCACCTTGTCCGGTTGGAGGGTGGCGCGGAAATGGCAACTCCGGAAACCGCCCCGTCGCAAACCAGCCGGATCCGGCTGGTTACCAGCCCCGGAACCTACCGGCTCTGGTGCTCACTCCCGACCCATGCGGAGAAGGGCATGGATACCGAAATTGCGGTCCGCTAGGAATCTTCGGAGCCCGAATCTTTCCCGGCCTGGTCCCGGTCCCTCCCCGCCGCCGGAAGCTCACCTTCGACCGGGCGGTGCGAACCGCCTCGGGCGTAGCGGTCCGGGCTGAGCACACCGGGACGGCCGATCGATCCGACCTCCGAAAGGTCGCGGGAGAAAGGCAGGCTGGCCGTCCAGTCGATCACGGCCCGGATCTTTCTGGGAAGTCCCGGGATCTGGCTCATGTGGTACGACCGGGCCAGCCACCAGGCTTTGAAGCCGCTGAACTTGCGGTCGCCAATCTTGCCGACAGCCTTGTATCTGCCGAGGTTGACGAAAGCCGCACCGCCTTCATATGTGAATTCACGGGAATGACCAATGCCGATCGCCGCGGCTACGTTGTTGGCTACAACCGGCGCCTGTCTGACCGCATGCTGCGCGGTCGGGGGACAAACGCCTCCGGCCGGGTTCGGCACCGCGGCTGCATCTCCGAGTGCCCACACACCCTCCATGCCTTCAACCGCAAGGCGGCTGTCAACTATGACTTTCCCTCGTTCGTCGAGCGGTACAGCCAGGTTCCTGAGGGCAGGGTGGGGAGCTACTCCGGCGGTCCACACAACGGTTCTGGTCGGAATCTCCTCCCCGTTCGAGATCCGGGCAGAGGTCGCGGTGACTTCTTCCAGCGTGGTTCCCATTTTCACGTCGATGCCGCGACTGGTCAGTTCGGCCACCGCGTAGTCAGCAAGTTCCCGGTCAATTTCCGGCAGCACCCGGTCGGCCGCCTCGACCAGAATCCAGCGCATTCCGTGCAGGCGGGCCTTCGGATAGTGCTGCATCGCGTCCGCCGCGAAGTCCTGGAGCTCCGCCAGAGCCTCAAGCCCGGCGTAGCCACCACCCACGAACATGTACGTGAGGAGTTCATCCCGCAAACTGCTGTCCTCCGTCGCATTTGCCATTTCCAGCGTTTCGATCACGTGATTGCGGAGGTAGATCGCATCCGCGAGGCTCTTGAACCCGACCGCATGCTCGGTGAGGCCTGGCACCGGAAGGAAGCGGGAGATCGATCCGGGCGCGAGGATCAGGTGGTCGTAGGCGATCTGATCCGTTTCTCCGGTATGGGAGCGGACGGTCACTGAGCGTGAATCGCGGTCATGGCCGTCAACAACCCCAAGACGAAGGTTGGTCCGGTGGAGGATGTCCCGCAGCGGAGTCACCACATGACGCGGTTCCAGGGTGCCTGCGGCTGCTTCCGGCAGAAGCGGCGTGTAGAGCAGAAAATTTACGTCATTGACCAGAATCAGCCGGGACGACTGCCTGGGCAGCAGTTTCTCGAGCTCACGGGCAGCATTTGCGCCGGCGAATCCACCACCGGCAATAACGATGTTCCAGGCCATGGCGGCGAGTATAGGCGGATGGATTCCCCGTTACGCCGCAACCAGCATCGGTTTGATCTGTTCTAATGGAGCAATGGGTCTATCAAGCAGGGCATGGGGAGTGACAAGCGGAGCAATTTTCCTCTTCGCTTCCCTCCTGGCCATACTTTCATCTTCGTCCAATGCCGCAGCCGGGGTGGTCACAGACCGGGCGGCACCTCCCCCGGCCGTTTCCAAGGTAGGCGTCGCTTCAGTCAGGAAGTCGCCCGTTGTGGCCAGTCCGGCATCCAGCGAGGCCTTCTGGACCAGGGCGAGAATGCTTTCTGCCCAGCCTGCCGACAGCCCCCGGGGCGCGAACCCGTTCAAGGTTCCCTCCTTCGGATCCGACGCCGGAACCTCCGCGGCCACAGGTGATTTCCTGCCTGGCAACGTAACCGCCTTTCCCCAGAGGATTCAAGGTCGAATCTTCTTCCTTGTGGGAGGCAATACGTATTCCTGCTCCGGGACGGTTGTCGACTCCGCCAACCTCAACGTTGTCTTCACAGCCGGACACTGTGTGTTTGACCTGGCCACCGGGAGCTGGGTCGAAAACATCGCTTTCGTCCCGGGCTACGAGAACGGCGAAACCCCATACGGCATCTTTTACGGCTCCCAATGGATCACGACCCGGCAGTGGGTCGAGAGCGGCTCCAACAGCTACGACATCGGCGTGGTGATGCTCTCCAGCCCGATCCAGAACCAACTGGGCTCGAGACAGATCGCTTTCGACCTGAATCCGAAGAATCGCGAGTTCACGATTTTCGGATATCCGTCACGGCCCAATCCGCCCTATGACGGGGAATTCCTCAGGGGCTGCAAGTCGGCTTTCGACGGCTTCGATTCCAGCAACGGATCCACACCGTTTCCAATGGCAGCCGGGCCCTGCCTGATGCAGCAGGGCTCCAGCGGAGGCGGATGGATAACCCTCGGCAACTACCTCAATTCGGTTGTCAGCTACGGGTATTGCGACAGCGCGCCAACACTCTGCGGGATCATTTTCGGCCCATACTTCTCGAATTCGGCCAAGTCGCTCTATGTCCAGGCGGGTGGCTCCCCCGCCCCGACCGTGAAGTTGAAGAAGGCCCCGCCGAAGGTGGTTCACAAGCGGAAGGTGGTCTTTACCTTCGCCGGCAGCTCCGCCACCCTGCTCGGCTTCCGCTGCAAGCTGGATCGCCAGCGGACTGTGGACTGCTCTTCAAAGATCTCGATCACACGCCTCAGCCCGGGCCGTCATACCCTGAAGGTGAGAGCGATTGACCAGACCGGCAACCTGAGCAAAAAACAGATCGTGCGCAAGTTCCGGGTTGTGCTGCCCCGGCGATAGCCTGGTCGCCCGACCCGGCCTTTACCGGATGGACAACCTGCCCGGGAACTACATCTAGATACCCAGGTGCTGGCGTAGAAGACGGTTCACTTCGCCGCCGTCTGCCCGGCCCTGAGTAGCTTTCATTACGGCTCCGACAAGGGCACCGATAGCCTTCTCGTTGCCCGCGCGGATCTGCTCGGCCGGTTTCGGATTGTCCTCGATCGCCTGGATCACGATCTTTTCGAGCTCGCCGGAATCTGAAATCTGCTCAAGGCCTTTTTCCGCCACTACCGTGACCGGTTCGGCACCTGAGGCAACCATCTCTTCCAGGACCGTCTTGCCGGCCCCATGGGAGATCTTTCTGTCTGCGACCAAGCTGATCAGGGTGGCGAGTCCGGCCGGGGTGACCTTTGCCTCAGTCAGTGGCTGATCGTCCTGTTTGCGAAGCTCGGCTGCGAATTCTCCGGTGACCCAGTTTGCAGCAACCCGGGGATCGATCGATGCGTCCGCGGCCATCACACCCTCAAAGTATCCGGCCCAGTCAGTTTCGAAAGAAAGCAGCAACGCCGCCTGCTCCGATACTCCAAGCTCCTTGTACCTTGCGGCACGCGCTGCCGGCAGTTCCGGTAGCGAGTTCTTCGCCGCGTCAAACATGGCCTGGGTCGGAACGACCGGGACCAGGTCCGGTTCCGGCAGGTAGCGGTAATCGTGCGCCTCTTCCTTTGACCGCAGCGAGTGAAGCTCACCGGTCCCGGGATCGAAATGAAGGGTTTCCTGGACGACCTGCCCGCCGGCCGAGACGATTTCCATCTGGCGGGCGATCTCCGCCTCGATCCCTCGCTCGATAAAGCGGAAGGAATTCATGTTCTTCAGCTCCGTCTTGGTTCCGAGAGTTTCGGAACCGGCCGGACGCACCGAGATATTGGCGTCGCAGCGCAGCGAACCCTCCTCCATGTTCACATCGGAAACTCCCAGTTGCTTGATCGTGGCCCGGAGCAGCTGACCCCATTCACGGACCTGGGCACCGGAGCGAAGGTCCGGCTCGGTGACAATCTCGACCAGCGGCGTTCCGCCACGGTTGAAGTCCACCAGTGAAGCGTCAGATCCGCTGATTCGGCCGCCGCCGCCCGTATGAATGGTTTTGGCAGCATCTTCTTCAAGGTGGGCGTGATGGATCCGGACTTCACCCAGCTGTCCGTTGACCGCGAAAGGATTCGCAGCCTGGGTGATCTGGTAGGCCTTGGGGTTGTCCGGATAGAAATAGTTCTTGCGGTCAAAGGTGGAGACCGGTGACAGCTCGCAGCCGAGTGCGGCACCGATCTGGAGCGCGTACCGAACCGCCTGCTCGTTCGGCACCGGCAATACACCGGGCAGAGCGAGACAAACCGGGCAGGTGTGAACGTTCGGATCATCACCGAAGGAGAGTTCACAGCCACAGAACATTTTGGTCTTCGTCGAAAGCTGGACATGGATCTCCAGCCCGATCACCGCTTCGTATTCGGCGTTCATCCAACCCCTCCGGCAAAGGCGGTTGAACCATCGAATCCGATTGCCTGTTCCAGCGCGTAGGAAGCCTCGAGCAGCTTCTGCTCGCTGAAGGCAGGCGATGCGATCTGGAATCCGACCGGAAGCTCCGGGCCCCCACCATCCGGCTGCGCGAGTCCGGCGGGAATCGAGATGGCGGGAATGCCGGCCAGCGAAATCGGCACCGTAAAAATATCGCTGAGATACATGGACCAGGGATCGGCGGTTTTCTCGCCGAGCCTGAAGGCGACGGTCGGCGAGGTCGGGGTAACCACGAAGTCAACCTTGCCGAAAGCGTTGGTGAAATCCTCAACGATTCTGGTCCGTCCCCGTTGGGCCCGACCGTAATAGGCGTCGTAATAGCCCGACGAAAGCGCGTAGGTACCAAGCATGATGCGCCGTTTCACTTCCGGGCCGAAGCCCTCCTCACGGGTGACCTCATACATCGAAAGTAGATCGTCGTCGCTGGCCCGGAGCCCGTAACGGACCCCGTCGTAACGGGAAAGGTTGGTCGAAGCCTCGGCCGGGGCCAGCACGTAATAGGCAGAGATTGCATGGCCGGCATGAGGCAATTCGATGTCGACGATCTCGCCGCCGAGCTCCGCGATCCGAACCAGGGTGTCCTCGAAGCGGGCGAGCACACCGGATTCGATGCCATCTCCGATCAGGGCCCGCGGCACACCAAAGGTCAGGCCATCGAGCCGCTCCGCCGTAGGGGCCTTGACGCCACCGTCTATACCGACCGAAGTTGAGTCCATCTCGTCGCGGCCCTGAAGCAGCTCGAGCAACAGCGCCGCATCAGTGACGCTCCGGGTCAAAGGACCGCATTGGTCCAGCGAAGAGGCGAAGGCGATCATGCCGAAACGGGAGATCGCCCCGTAGGTCGGCTTCAGGCCGACGATGCCGCAGAACCCAGCAGGTTGGCGAATCGACCCGCCGGTATCCGTGCCAATCGCCCAGGGCGCAAGGCCCCCGGCGACAACTGCGGCAGAACCACCGGAGGAGCCGCCAGGGACCCTTTCGGTGTCCCAGGGATTGAGGCTCGGGCCGAATGCCGAGTTTTCATTCGACGACCCCATCGCGAACTCGTCCATGTTGGTCTTGCCGAGCATCGGCAGGCCCGCTGCCTGCAGCCGACTGACCGATGTCGAGGTGTAGGGCGGGACGTATCCCCCAAGGATTCGTGAAGCAGCTGTCGTCGGTACACCCTCGGTGCAGAAGATGTCCTTGATCGCGACCGGGACCCCGGCCAGCGGGCCTCCCGATTCTCCGATTCCTCGGCTGGCGGCTTCCCTGTCCGCCTTCCAGAGGTAGCCGTTCAGCTGGTCATTCGCGGCCCGGTCAAGCCAGAAGTCAAGTACTTCACCGGCGTCAACTTCGCCTTTGGCGATGCGGTCAGCGGTTTCAGCCGCATCGAGGTCCAGCAGGTCGGTGGCTGCCATGCTCAGGCCTCTGCCTGTGGCGAAGGTACGCGGAAGGCACCGTCATGCGGATCGGGAGCCTGTGCGAGGGCCACCTCACGCTCCAGGCTCGGACGGGGCTCATCCGGGCGCAGGACATTTTCGAGCGGGACGACATGAGAGGTCGGCTCAACCCCCTCTGTGTCTACCTCAGCAAGTTTGTCGACATGGCCGAGGACCGATGAGAGTTCAACGGTCAAGGTGTCGATCTCTTCATCACTCAGCCGCAGCCGGGAAAGCCGGGCCACATGCAGAACCTGTTCGCGCTCAATCACGCAGGTGAGTCTATGGACGGCGCGATCTCCGCGTCCCTCCGCTAATTGAAGTCGACCGGCGCTGCCGCGACGCCGGCTGAGCGATCTCGAACTGGTCGGCGATCTCGGGCTGGTTGTTCAGGACCCTCGTCCGACACTGCGCCAAAGGGCAAAGCTCATCAGGACGGTGCCCGCAAGGACCAGCCAGTAGCCACTCTGGAAGCCGGCGTCAGGAGGGAAAAGGAGCTTCACGGCCAGGAACACCGCGAACAGCAGGGTAATCGCCCACAGCATCGTTTCGTAAACGATCGGTACATCTGTGCGGGCACTGAGGGTCACCGTGATTGGAAGCAGGATCGCCGCCAGTGCGATCAGTAACAGAAGCAGGTCAAGAGAGCCGGGGGATTCCAGCGCCGAAGAACCATCGCTCCAGGGCGGCAGCAACAAGGCGATCAGGACCAGGATCCCGAACAGCCCGGTCAGCCACTCTGTGAAATGAACCCTGGACCGTTTCAAGTGTTCATCTCGACAGAAACGGGAAACGAGCGGGGCCAAAGTCCATGGAGCGCAACACTAGCGGTAGCCATCGCATGGAGTCCTCCGAGAGACAGGCAAAAAACCCGGTGCCGGATCCGAAATCGCGGTCTCCGGAATCACCGGGCAACCCGGTCCAGGCAGTTGTCTTCTTTGCGCTCACGGAGCGAAAGGGTGTCGAGAACCCTAAGCGTGGGGTATGGTGGTTTGATGATTGGTTTGCGTCCCAAAGCGGGGTTTTGGGCGTCTGGCTTGGCTTTTTCGTTTCTCTGCCTGCTGTTGATCCTCCCGACGGTTGGGCGCGCCGCCTGCAACGGCCCTTCGAACTGGAACCAGCTCGTCTCCGCTTTTGGCACCGGCGGCACGATCACCGTCTGCGGCGACATATCCGCGCCGGAGAACGCCGGCCTCGGCGTCGGCAACACCCCGGTCAACCTGGACTTGAACGGGTTCACGGTGAACATCACCGACGGCGAGCGCTTTGAAACGGCCGCAATCGCGGTGCCGGCCGGCCGCGAATTGACCATCGACAGCTCTTCACCCGGCGGCGAACTGACTGTCTATGGCGGCCCAGGCGCGGCGGCCATCGGCGGAACGGGCGGAGGAATTTCCGGCCCCGGCCAGTCGGCGGGCAAGATCACGATTCTCGGCGGCAACATCAACGCCAGCACATCCGGTGCGGTTCAGGCCGTCCTCAACCCGCCCTACGGAGGCGTCCATTGGGCAGTCGGTGGCGGCGCCGCGATCGGCGGTGGCTCGGGAGTCGGTGGCGGCGGCAACGGCGGCCAGGTCACGGTTGACGGCGGCACTGTGACCGCAGCTCCGGGTACCGGTGCCGGCATCGGCGGTGGTAGCGGTGACTATGTCGGGAGCGGTGGCAACGGCGGGTCGCTGACGGTAAACGGTGGCACCGTCACGGCGGGAATCGGTATCTCGACCTCGGCCGGGGTCGGTGGAGGTTCCAGCGACAACGGCTATGCCGGTGGTGCCGGAGCGACGGTCGTGGTAAACGGCGGCGTACTCAATGCTTTCGGATACAACTCCGGCAACAACTCCGTCAAGGGTCCGGGCATAGGTGGAGGTGAAAGCAGTGGACCGGGCAGCCAGCCGAGCCCCGTCTTTCAAGGAGGTGCCGGCGGATCGCTGACCGTGAACGCCGGTGAGGTACATGCGGTCGGAGCCGACAACTACCCGGGCATCGGCGGTGGCGCGGCTTTCAGTCTCTCCTGGCCGACCACAGGCGGCAGCGGGGCCACGGTCCTGGTCAACGGCGGAACGGTCGAAGCACAGGGCGGCGGGGCCGCTCCCGGTGTGGGTGGCGGCAGCTCGCGAACGGCGGGGGCCGGTGGCTCGGTCACCGTCAACGGTGGCACGTTGACCGCGTTCGGGGGAATTGGCTCTCCCGGGATCGGCGGTGGCACCGGCAGCGAGTTCGGCAGCGTTCCGACACCGGGAGCCCCCGGTGCCGGCGCCAATGTGAATGTTGGCGCCGACGGCACGATCGATGTCGCCGGCGGAGAGCTGTCCAGCGCGCTCGGGTCGGGTTTCTTCACCACGCCGGGTGTCACCGCCGACTTCGGTTCGCTGACCAACGCGGGAACGCTCATTCTGCACGACACGGGCACGGGCGACGATGCTTCGAGCCTGGAAGTCCCGGCCGGAATCAGCGTCGCAAACAGCGGCATGTTCGCGCTGAACGGAAAGCTGATCGGGGCCGGGACGGTCCACAACACGGGCACGATCTCGATCGGCACCCACGGCTCGGTCGAGGGTGAAGGCGATGGCGGCGTCGGGCCGCTTGTGAGCACCAATAATTTCCTCATCTCCTACGACCCGAACGGCGGTTCGGGTACACCACCCGCCCAGCGTCTTTACCAGGAATCCTTTGGCATCTTGCCCCTCGGGCCGCAGCTTCCGCCCGCACCCGACCCGCCCGAAGGCGGCACCTTCCTTGGCTGGTTCACGGCCCCCACCGGCGGCACCCAGGTGCTGGGTACGAGCATCCTCAAGGATCTGCTCGGGAACGGACCACAGGCGGTGACACTGCACGCGCAGTGGAACTTCCCGCCGTCGCCACCACCTCCGCCACCTCCACCACCTCCACCACCGCTGCCCCCGAAGCTCACCGTACGGCTGGTCGGTCTGCCAACCGGTGTCCAGTTCGGCGGCCGGCCGCGGAACGTCCGTTGCGAGGCAACCGGCGCGAGCGCTCCATGCACCGTCACCCGCAGGGTATCGGCGAGGCCACAAAGCAACCTGACCGTCACCAATGTCAGTTACACCGCTACCGCGGTTGACAGCAGCGGCGCCACGGCCACGGCCTACGGCTCATACAGGATCCTCGGCATCTTCCTGAAGCACCGGACCTACGCCGCTGGACGGTTCGAGGTCAAGCGCGGTGGCAGCTACCGGCTCGTGGTCACCAAGGCCCACCGCCGGCCCCGGCTGATCACCGGCGGCAAGGCACACAAATGGCGCAAGAGTGGTGGCGCGACCTGGACGACCAACGTCACCCTGCCGCGGGCCGGGAACGCAAAGCAAGGCAAGCTGACCGTGCGGGTAGGCAGAACGACCCACCGCATCCCGTTGCGGTTCCGCTAATTCGGGACCGCGGCCCTTGCTTTGGCGGCGGCCAGGGTGTTGGCCATCAGCATGGCGATAGTCATCGGGCCGACCCCGCCCGGCACCGGGGTTATCGCTCCAGCTACCTCAATGGCCGAGTCGAAATTGATGTCGCCGCGGAGACCGTCATCGGTGCGGTTGATTCCGACGTCGATGACCGTCGCGCCCTGCTTTACGTGTTCGGCCCCGAGCAGACCCGGAACTCCGACCGCCGCGACCAGGATGTCGGCCCGCCGGCAGACCCCGGCCAGGTCCCGGGTGCGTGAGTGGGCGGCGGTCACAGTTGCGTTTCGCCCGAGCAAGAGACTGATCAGCGGCCGCCCGACCAGGTTCGAACGACCGACGATCACCGCTTCCGCTCCTTCGATCCCGGTGCCGCTATGGTCGAGTAACTCGATTACCCCGGCCGGGGTGCAGGGAACAAGACCGGGCCTGCCACCAGCCAGCAGACCGGCGTTGGTCGCGGTCAGCCCGTCGACGTCCTTGGTCGGGTCGATCGCTGCGATCACCCGGTCGGCGTCGATGTGATCTGGCGGCGGCAACTGAACCAGGATGCCGTCAATCCCGTCGTCATCCCCGATTGCCCGGACCAGGGTGATGAGATCCGTTTCACTGGTCTCGGACGGAAGTTCATGGTGAACCGAGCCGATCCCTGCTGCATCACAGGCTTTGTGTTTGTTGGCAACGTAAACGTGAGAGGCCGGGTCATCGCCGACCAGCACTGTCGCCAGCACAGGCCGGTGCCCGCCGCCCGCGATGAACTCGGCGACTTCGCCCGCCACACGTTCACGGACCTCGGATGAAACCTGCTTGCCATCAATGATTTTCGCGCTCAAACCCTGACCTTCCATCCGGCTTTTCGTTCTACGACGACTTTTTCTGGATCGGTGCGTACTCGGCCATGAGCTTCCGTTCACTGCCGTCATTCGCGAATCGGACGATTATCACCCCGCCCGGTTCGGTCCCGGTCACCTCGCCTGCCCCGAAAGAGGCATGGCTCACATCATCCCCAACCTCGAACCGGACTGCGGTGCCGGGCTGAATTTGTGCGGGTGCTGCGGCACTTCCCGACCGGGGACGGCCCGGGGCCCGGTAGCTTCGAACCCGGCCGGTTCCCTCAGTCCGAGCCCCCGAATAGCCGCCGGTAAAGCCGCCCTGACCGACTGCGGAACCCTGTTGGTGGACCAGAGCCGCCGGCAACTCGTCGATAAACCGGGACGGCATGGTCGCCTCGGACCGGCCACCGAACATGCGCCGGGTCCGGGCACTTGTCAAATAAAGCCTCTTGCGCGCGCGGGTGATCCCGACGTAACAGAGCCGCCGTTCCTCCTCCTCTTCACCCTCATCGAGTGCACGCTGATGGGGAAAGATCCCGTCTTCGCAGCCGATGATGAAGACTGTGTCGTATTCCAGTCCCTTGGCGTTGTGAAGGGTCATCAAAGTCAGCAGTTCTTCTTTCTTCGCAAGCTTGTCCTGCTCGGAATAGAGTGAGATCTGCTGAAGAAACTCGTCCAGGGGCGGCACATCCGATTCCCCTTCGAGGGCCCGATTGGTGTCGAACTCCCCCGCCACGCCGATCAGTTCGCGCAGGTTTTCGACCCGGCCTTCCGCTTCAATCGTCCGTTCCGATTCGAGTGCCTCGAAGTAGCCGGTCTCGTCGAGCACCTTTTCCAGCAGATCGGCCAGCGGGCGTCCTTCGACATCCTCCTTCAGGCCATGCATGGTCCGCTGGAATTCGGTGACTGCCCGGACCGCCGCCGTCCCGACTCCGGGCACATGCTCCACCTGGCTGGCGACATCCCAGATGTCATCCCCGGAGGTATTCGCCCAGGCCAACAGCCGGCCCTGGGTGGTGGCACCGATGCCCCGTTTTGGCGAATTGACAATGCGGGTGAAAGCAACAGAATCCCGGGGATTCGAGAGATACTGGAGATAGGCGATCGCATCCTTGATCTCGGCCCGGTCATAGAACCTGGTGCCGCCGATCACCTGGTATGAGGTGCCGAACCTGACCAGAGTGTCTTCAAGAACCCGGCTCATCGCATTCATCCGGTAGAAGACCGCCACGTCCAGGGGCGAGATTCCCTCCTCTTCGACCAGTCGCTCGACCTCGCCCGCCACCCACCGGGCTTCCTCGTGTTCATCCGAGAGCCGGACTACTTCGATCTCATCCCCCTGACCGAGGTCGGTCCAGAGTTTCTTCGGTCGCCGGTCCCGGTTGTTCCCGACCACCTCATTCGCGGCAGAAAGGATGGTCTGGGTCGACCGGTAGTTCTGTTCGAGCTTGACCACCTTTGCGTCGGGAAAGTCCTTTTCAAAGTCGAGGATGTTGCGAATGTCGGCATGTCGAAATCCGTATATCGACTGATCTTCATCACCGACCACGGTCAGGTTCCGGTGTTCTCCGCTAATCAGCTGAAGCAGCCGGTACTGCGCGTGATTGGTGTCTTGATATTCATCCACCAACACGTAGCGGAAAGCCCTACGCCAGCGTTCCAGCACCTCCGGGAACAGTTCCAGGATGTTGACCATGCGGACCAGCAGGTCATCGAAGTCCATCGCATTCGACTCGACCATCCGCTGCTCGTAGAGCGCGTACACCCCGGCAGCGGTGTCCTCGAAGTAAGAACCGCCACGCTGCCTGTAGGCATCCGGATCGATCAGCTCGTTCTTGGCCCCGGAGATAGCGTTCTTGATCGCCCGGGCCGGAAACCGTTTCGGATCGACATCGAGCTCTTCCATCACCCGCTTGATCATGCGGATCGAGTCCGATTCGTCGTAGATCGTGAACGCCCGGCCGTAGCCCAGCTTCTCCGCGTCGCCCCTGAGCATCCGGCCGCAGGCGGAATGGAAGGTGGTGACCCACATCGCCCTGGCTTTCGGGCCGATCAGTTCTTCCACCCGTTCACGCATCTCGGTCGCGGCCCGGTTGGTGAAGGTGATCGCGAGGATCTCCCCCGGCCGTGCCCGACGTGTTGCCAGCAGGTGGACGATGCGGTGAGTAAGCACCCGGGTCTTGCCCGAGCCCGCTCCTGCAATGACCAGCAAGGGGCCGTCGCCGTACTCGACAGCCTCCCGCTGAGGCGGGTTCAGCCCATCCGCGGCGAGGCGCGACGGCGATCCGGTGTCCACCTGGCCAGGACTGGCTGAATCGGGCTCGCCGCCATCGAAGTTGAAAAGTGCTTCCACCCGTCGAGGATATCCATCCTCGCGGCGGGGCCGGACACGGCGGGGGAGCTCAGCCGCCCGCTGAAGAGCGCCCCTTTTTCGGTTCTCCGCCGGGCTCTTCCCGGTCCGGGCCGGGATCGCCAGAGAGCTCGGCAACCTGCTGCTCAAGTTCCTTGATCCGGGCCGAAAGCGACTTCACTGCATCCTGGAGAGGATCAGGCAGGTGAATCCAGTCGGCGTCTGGCCCGTCAGTGAGCTTGCGTCCGTCGACCTTGACCGGATGACCGGGGTTTCCGACCACGGTGGATCTCGGAGGGACATCCTCGACAACCACCGTGTTGGCACCGATCTTGGCACCGTGACCGACCGTGATCGGACCCAGCAGCTTGGCCCCGGACCCGATCGTCACATTGTCTTCGATCGTCGGGTGCCGTTTGCCCGACTGAAAGCCGGTGCCGCCGAGAGTCACGCCCTGGTACAGGGTCACGTTCTCGCCGATTTCGGCCGTCTCGCCGATCACCACCCCTGAACCGTGGTCGATGAATATTCCCGGGCCGATCTTCGCGTCAGGGTGGATCTCGATCCCGGTCACCGCCCGGCTCACATACGAAACCGCGAATGGCAGCAGCGGTACACCGGAACGTCGCAGCCGGCAGGCCAACCGGTAGGCCAGGATCGCCTGCACCCCGGGCCAGGTCAAAAGGATCTCCAGGCTGGACGCATTTGCGGTTGCGGGATCACGTCCGCGGGCAGCCGCGATATGGGACTTCATCCCTACGAGAGTCCGGCTGATCAGATCCTTGGCCACCGGCAAAGAGTAGAGGCTCAACCCCGATGACCCAATTCGGGCCGGTTCAGGCGCCGAAGAACGGCAGTGACATGTAGCGGTCACCGCTGTCGCAGATCACCGTCACGATCCGGCCACCCGCCAGCTCCGGTCGCCTCGCCAGTTCGAGAGCGGCATGGACATTCGCTCCGGCAGAGATCCCGCCGAGAATCCCTTCAGTGAAAGCAAGTTCCCGGGCGCTGCGAAGAGCGTCGTCATCCGAGACCTGGACGATCTCGTCGATCAAATCAGTTTCCAGGACTTCAGGCACGAATCCGGCACCGATCCCCTGGATCCGGTGCGGGCCCATTTGACCGCCGGAAAGGACCGGCGAAGATGCCGGTTCGACCGCGTAGATCCGGGCATCCGATCCTTGCTCTTTCAGGTACCTGGCGACTCCGGTGATTGTCCCGCCGGTGCCTACGCCACAGACAAATGCGTCGATCTCACCGCCGGTGTCAGTCCACACCTCGGGGCCGGTCGACCGGAAATGGGCCTCGGGATTGGCGGGATTCGAAAACTGGAGTGGCATGAATCCTCCCCTTTCAGCCGCGATCCGTTCGGCCAGATCCACAGCCTCGTCCATGCCACCCATCGAGGAGGTTTCCTGGACTTCGGCTCCGTAGGCCCGAAGCAGCTTTGCCCGTTCACGGCTCATGCCTTCGGGCATGGTCAGCACCAGGCGGTATCCCCGGGCTGCACAGATCATCGCCAGGGCGATTCCCGTGTTGCCGCTGGTCGGCTCGACGATCACTGATTCACCCCGGACCAGCGTTCCGTTGGCCTCTGCGGCACCGATCATCGCGGCTCCGATCCGGTCTTTGACCGATCCGCCAGGATTGAAGTACTCGAGCTTCGCACAGACCTGGGCGTCAAGCCCGTCGGCGATGCGGGCCAGCCAGACAAGGGGCGTTCCGCCGACTGTTGCCGATGCCTGCGGGGCGATCAAATGAAGTACATCCTTGCCGCAGCATCCTCGGCCTCGCGCTCGTAAAGATCCTGGATTGTCGTCTCACCGAAGACTCCCCGCAGGGCCCGGACCCCTTCTGCCCAGATTCCTCCGGCCTCATCGGCTTCCTGGCCGACTTTGCCGTCGAGGGCCTGGACCACTTCGAGAACCGTGATTTCCGAGGCTGGACGGGCGAGAATGTAGCCGCCCTTGCTGCCTCTGCGGCTGGTCAGGAGGCCCGAACGTCGCAGGGTCGAAAAAAGTTGTTCCAGGAACTGATCCGGAATGTTCCGGCGTTCAGCCAGCTCCTTTACCGGCATCGGGCTCTCACCGGCACCAGCCAGTTCCACCAGAGCCACCACTGCATAGCGGGATTTCGACGTAACCGAGATCACTTCCCTCTTTCTATCGCATCAGGCGACCGAAAGCAGAGTAACCCGGTCAGAAATCAGGGTATTCAGGCCTGAGAGAGCTTCGCTCTTGCGTTTTCAATTCGGGCAAGCGTTTCGTCCCGGCCGAGAGCAGCGACCGATTCGAAGATCCCCGGCGAAATCGTGGTACCTGTGATCGCGACCCGGATCGGCTGGAAAACCTTGCCGGCCCCCAGACCGAGCATCTCCGGCAAGGGTTCGAGCGCCGCCTGGATTGCCACGACAGTGAAGCCGTCACCGTTGGGACCTCCACTTTCGTCAGGAACTTCGATCAGCGCGGCTTCAACCTCGGTCAGTACCCGATCCGCGTCACCCTTCATCACCTTGCGCCAGGCTTTTTCATCTTTGACCGGAGATTCGAAGAGGAACCGGATCAAAGGCCATACCTCCTGCAGGGTCTGGGCCTTCTCCTGGACGATTTCACAGCCGAACGCGAAGCGGTCCTCGTTGAGCGACCGTCCACCGGTCTCGGCCTCGACAAAAGCCCGGACGGCAGTCTGGTACTCCTCGATTGGCAGCTCTCGCATGTAACGGCCGTTCATCCAGCGCAGCTTTTTCTCGTCGAAAACCGCCGAAGAAGTGCCGACGTCTTCCGGCCGGAACCGCTTGACCAGCTCCTCCGTTGAAAGCAGGGTTTCGTCGTCGCCAGGGCCCCAGCCGAGCAGGGCGACGTAATTGCGAATCGCCTCCGGCAGATAGCCCGCATCACGCAACTCCTGAACTGAGGCAGCCCCGTGTCGCTTCGAGAGTTTCTTGCCATCGGGGCCGTGGAGCAGCGGCACATGGGCGTAGCGGGGCGGTTCGATACCCAGCCCCTTGAAAACGAGCAGCTGTTTCGGGGTATTTGACAGGTGGTCGTCACCCCGGATCACGTCGGTGATCCCCATGTCCGCGTCATCAACTGCGACCGCGAAGTTGTACAGCACCGAACCATCACCACGGGCGATCACAAAATCGTCATAGCTGCGATTCGGGAAACGCACCTCCCCCCGGATCAGGTCGTTCACCACAGTGTCGCCATCATCCGGAACCCGCAGACGGACGGCGCCGGTCCCGTCGTCAGAAGGCGTGCCCCGGTAGCCGCGGTCGGCCCCGTGCTCTGCCTTCCATTCCTTCACGTCATCGGCGGTGGCCGAGTCGCGGTAGGCGGCACCGGATTCGAGCAGCTTCTCCAGCGCCGCGGCGTGAGCTTCAGCCCGGCCGACCTGTGAAACCGGGCCTTCGTCCCAGTCGAGTTCCAACCAGCGCAGCGCATCGAGGATCTGGGCGACGTTCTCCGGTGTCGATCGTTCGAGGTCGGTGTCCTCGATCCGCAGAACCAGCTCGCCGCCGGCATGTCGGGCAGCGAGCCAGTTGTACAGGGCCGTCCGCGCCCCGCCGATATGCAGGGAACCAGTGGGAGAAGGCGCGAATCGGACCCGCGGGATGCTGTTCTCGATGCTCATTTGCGCCCATGTTTCCACAGGCGGCGTGTTCGTGACCCGGACCGCGGCTCCGCTCAGTAGCCGGTGCCGGAATGCACCGGCGGTTCTCCAACGTGACTCAGGTCGGCAGACCGCAGCAGTTCGATCGAATCATGGAAGTCGTTGCAGAGCACATCCACCAGTTCGCGAGTCTGGTTGAGCTTCACCAGCATGCGAATGATCTTCTGATCTTCATTGTCTGGCGGCATGTCATAGGCCGGGATCAGCCAGCCCCGGCGTCTTGAAAGCTCACCGACCAGGTGACTGGCATCGAAGGTCTCGTTGTCCTTCACCCTGCATATGACCAGTGGCAGGGTCGGACGTTCGGATTCCCAGATTTCCAGGGCATCTTCCTTTTCCAGCTGTTCCACAAGCGAGTCCCGGTTCTTGGTCATTGCCCTCATGACGGATGAGTAGCCATTGAAGCCGAGCCGCACGAAGTTGTAGTACTGAGCCAGTACGAACGAGGCACTGCCCGAGAAATTGAGCGTGAAAGTCGCGTCCTTCTCGCCGAGATAGTCCTCGTAAAAGACAAGGTCCTCCGGCAACTGGGCCTCGTTGCGGAAAAGCAGCCAGCCGATGCCGGGGAAAACCAGCCCGAACTTGTGACCCGATGCGTTGATTGAAACCACCGAGTCGAGCCGGAAATCCCATTTGAACTCTGGGTGCGTGAAGGGAAAAACAAAACCCCCGCTGGCCGCGTCAATGTGCATCGGTACTTCCAGGCCCTTGCCCTTCAGTTCCTGGAGCATGCGGTCGATGCCCTCGACATCGTCACATTCACCCGTGAAAGTGGTTCCGACAACAGCGATCACACCGATCGTGTTCTCGTCGATCAGCGGGCCGAGCTCATCGGGACCGACGGTGGTCTTCCCTTTGGGGATGTTCACCTGTCGAGGCTCCACGTCGAAGTAGCGGCAGAACTTGTCCCAGACCACATGAACGTCGGCGCCGTAGACGAGGTTCGGCTTGTCGTCAGGCTTGCCAGCTTCCTTGCGCCGCTTCTTCCACTGCCACTTCATCGCCAACGCCCCGAGCATCACGGCCTCGGAGGATCCGGCGGTCGCCGTTCCCGGTGATTCTTCGCCTGGCTGACCGCCAAAGAGACTGTGAATCATCCTCACGCAACGCTTCGAGACCTCTGCGGTTCGAGGATATTCAGCGTGATCTATGTAGTTGCGGTGCAGGTTCTCCGCAATTACCTGATGGGCCTCAGGCTCCATGAAAGTGGTTACGAAAGTTGCGAGATTCTTGTTCGGATCACCGTCGAGGATCATTTCGCTCTGGAGGACTCTCAGCGCAGCCCGCGGATTGACTCCATCCTGGGGGAGTTGACCGTCCGGCGCCGGTTTTGTGAAGAAGGTCTCGGCGATCGAAGCATTGTCTGGGTTCACATGCGGCGAAAAGACATCAGGCTGCTCGGACAAGGATTTCCTCCAGTGAAGTGACGTGTCGGACATTCTCCGTCGATAAACCTACAACCCCCTCACCCGGATCGTGTGAACTCCCGAACCGCCGCGTGAGCACCGGAGCATGTGAGCTGCCACGGCCGCACGAATACGCTGGAAGCCCTGCCGGGTTAGCCTGAACCCCGACGGCTTCGGCCGCTTTGAACCCAAAGAAAAGGAAGTCCATCAAATGTGCACGAGAGTAGTCTGGCCGGATGCCAACGGATCCGTAATCGTCGGTCGGAACATGGACTTCAGCCGGGATCTGATGACAAACCTGTGGAAGCAGCCGCGCGGCGTGGAGCGCGATGACGGGATCAACGGTGATCTGACCTGGACCGCGAAGTTCGGCAGCGTCATCGCTACCTCCTTCGACATCATCTCGGTTGACGGAATCAACGAAGCCGGCCTGGCCGGGCATGTGTTGTGGCTCGCCGAATCCGACTACGGGACCCCGGCCGAATCCCGGACCAAGCTGAGCCAGGCAATCTGGATGCAGTACTTCCTCGACAATTTCGCCACTGTGGCCGAGGCCGTGGAATGGATCACGAAGACCGAGGTCCAGGTAGTGCAGATGGACGATCCGACCGGTGGCAAGCCCCCCACCATTCACCTTGCGCTCGATGACGCCACAGGTGATTCAGCGATCATCGAATACGTCGACGGCGAGCCGAAGGTCTACCACAGCCCCGAGTACCGGGTCATGACCAACTCCCCCACCTACGACCAGCAGCTGGAACTGGTCAAGAAGGTGGAAGGTCTCGGTGGCGATGATCCCCTTCCCGGTTCGACCGATGCCGTGGACCGCTTCGCTCGCGCCTCCTACTATGTGGGACGGCTTCAGCAACCGAAGACTCAGCTCGAGGCCCTGGCGGCAATGTTCAGTGTGATCCGCAACGCTGCCCAGCCTTTCCGTTCCCCAGACCCGGGCAAGCCCGATGCTTCACAAACCATCTGGCAGACGGTGTCCGACCTGACCAACAGGCGCTACGTCTTCGAATCAACCACCCGGCCGAACGTCGTCTGGGTTGACTTGAAGGACCTCGACTTCGGTGAAGACTCCGGGCAACTCAAGCTCGACCTGATCAGCGAACTGGCACTCGAGGGTGGTCTCGCCGGCAATGTCAGCTCCAGGTTCGAAGACAAGGGCCCGATGACCTTCCTCTCCCTCAAGCTGGAGAAGCAACTGGCCGAGGCCGCCGCGGAAGCCAAAGCCAAGGGCAACTAGCTGCACTTCCGGGCTCCGTGGCTCCGCCGCAGGGGCCGGGCAGGCGTAGCCGGGAAACGCCAAAACCCCGGGCGGCATTCAACCGCCCTCCTGCCGAGCATCCCGGCAACGCCCACCCGACCCCACGGTTACCCCCTCAGTGGATGGATGCCAGGCCGGGAATTCAAATAAGAACGCCGATCACCAACGAATAGTGCAGGTGATCGGCGTTTCTGTTGCTGACGGCTCTACTTGATCTTGATGCCCGAGATGCTGCGGGAGATGACCAGGCGCTGGATCTCAGCGGTGCCCTCGAAGATGTCGTAGATCTTCGCGTCGCGGTGCATCCGCTCGACCGGGAACTCGCGGGTGTACCCGTTGCCGCCAAGAATCTGGATCGCCCGCTCGGTAGTCCAGGTGGCGACCTCACCGGCCTTCAGTTTGGACATCGAACCTTCCGCCTTGGTGAACGGAACCTGGTTCCGGCCCATCCACGAAGCGCGCCAGACCAGCAGCCTGGCGGCATCGATCTCGAGGCACATGTCGGCGAGGGTAAAGGCGATCGCCTGGTTTTCAATGATCGGCCGACCGAACTGGACCCGTTCCTTGGCGTACTCAAGCGCGTACTCGTAGGCGGCGCGGGCAATACCGATGGCCTGTGAACCGACGATCGGGCGTGAGGCCTCGAAGGTTGCCATGGCAGCCTGTGACTTGCCCTTCTTGCCTTCCCGGACCCGGGCAAGACGCTCGTCAAGCTTCTCCTTGCCACCAAGCAGGCAGCTGCCCGGAACACGGCAATCGTCGAGGTGAACGTCCGCGGTGTGGGAAGCGCGGATTCCGTGCTTCTTGACCTTTGCGCCCTGGCTGCAGCCGGGAGTGTTCGGAGGGATGATGAAAGCGGCGTGGCCACGTGAGCCGAGCTCCCGGTCAACCGAGGCGATCACCACATGAATGTTGGCGATGCCGCCGTTGGTGGCCCAGGCCTTCTGACCGTTGATCACCCATTCATCATTCGCCTCGTCGTACTTGGCGGTGGTGCGGACCCCGGAAACATCGGAGCCGGCGTCGGGCTCCGAAGCGCAAAACGCGGCAACCTTCACATCATCCTCGGTGCCGTAACACTGGGGGACCCATTCACCCATCTGCTCGGGTGTGCCCTGGCCGAAGATCGAAGCGACCGCCAGCGCGGTTCCGTTGATTGCCATACCCAGGCCGGCGTCGCCCCAGAACATTTCTTCGTTGACGATCGGCAGGCTAAGGCCGGTTGGGTCCGCGAAGAACTGTGCGGTTCCTTCGAAACCGTAGAGACCGATCTTTGCGGCCTCCTGCACGATCTCCCACGGGAACTCTTCGCGCTCGTCCCATTCGTGGGCCGCCGGGCGCATGACGTTCTCGGCGAAGCCGTGTACCCACTCCTGGATGTCCTTCTGGTCCTGGTTCAGCTCCAGGCTGAATTTGGCTTCCGAAGCCTCATCCACAGTGCTTTCTTCTGAAGTTTCTGTAGCAGTCATACTCCGAATGTTACACGGATCGATGACATCGTTCTGTGATCTGGCCCACGGCAGGTCCAACCAGCCGGGCCGGCTTCAAGGCGAAGTGGCGAGTTGCGAACCGGCTGGTTCAGGCAGCCCGGGCCGAAGTGCCATCGCCGAACAGCTGGTCGATCTCGGTCGCCAGACCTGGCGACCTCCTGACCCGATAGTCGGGACCGAGCTTCAACTTGTGCTCACGCTCCCCGGAAACCACCACGACCACATCCGATTCTCCCTGATGGTGTCCGAAAACCGACTTCATCTCTTCCAGGGTGTCGAGCGACATCTGCTCGGGGCTCACCTTCATCAGGAACGGCTCGGATTTCTTCTCGTATTCCTCTTTGGCCTTTTCGATCTGGGCCTCGCTGGGATTGAAGATCTCGGCGTCCCGGACCCTGATCTTGGTCCCTTCTTCCGACTGGTCGATGGTGCCGCGCACCATGACGACCTCGTCGAGTTGAATCAGGCGCTGCTTTTCCGAACCGTCAAGATCGAAGAGCAAAAGTTCAACCTTGGACTCGATGTCGCTGAGGGTGGCGAAAGCGATGTTCTTTCCTGCCCGGCTCCGGATCTTCCTATATTCGGTGACCAGCCCCCCGACCTTGATCCGGGCGCCATCCTTCTCGCGGGCCAGATCGGTCACGCTGCAGTCAGCCTCCGCCAGGATCGCCTCTTTCAGTCCGTCCAGCGGATGCGCGGATAGAAAAGTGCCCATGGTTTCCTTCTCCAACGCGAGCAGTTCTTTCTGGTCGAACTCGACCTCGCTGATCGGCTCGTGGCTGGCTCCGCCAGACACTTCAGCGGCCCCGTCCAGGCTGAATATCGATGCCTGACCCATCATGGCGTCGGACTGCGCCTTGGCACCGGCAGCGGCCGCATCGGCCACCCGTTCCAGCATGCCCTGGCGCGAACCGGGCAACTGATCGAAGGCACCGCACTTGACCAGACATTCAATCGCCCGCTTGTTTACCGCACGGTTGTCAACCCTTTCGCAGAAATCCCAGAGTGATTCGAAAGGTCGGTCCTCACGGGCACGGATTATCGAATCAACGGCTCCCCTGCCAACATTCTTCACCGCGTTCAGGCCAAAGCGGATGTCGGTCCCGTCGACCACAAAGCTGTGGTCGGAGACATTCACATCCGGCGGGAGAACCTGAATGCCCATCCCCGAGCAGTGACTGACGAAGAAAGGAACCTTGTCTTTCGTGCTCATGACCGAGGAGATGACCGCCGCCATGTACTCGGCCGGGAAGTTCGCCTTCAGGTACGCGGTGCGGTACGAAATCAGGGCGTAGCAGGCAGCATGTGACTTGTTGAACGAGTAATCCGCTGCCGCCTCGTTGGTACTCCACAGATAGGCTGCGAGCGCGGGATCTGTCCCTGAGGCGGCCAGGCCTTCCATGAACTTCGGCTTCATCTCGGCCATCAGTTCACGCTTCTTCTTGCCGATCGCCTTCCGCAGGTCGTCAGCTTCCGACGGTTCAAAGCCGGCCATATCCTTGGCCACGGCCATCAGTTGCTCCTGATAGAGGAAGCAACCGTAGGTGGGCTCAGTGATCACCTTCAGCCGCGGGTCGCTGTACTCGACCGATTCCGGGTCATGTTTGCCCCGGGCGTACTTCGGGATCTCGCTCATCGCTCCTGGCCGGTAAAGCGAGACAAGCGCGGTGATGTCATCGAACTCGGTCGGCACGACCTTGCGCATGGCTTCCCTCATGCCGTCCGACTCGAGCTGGAAGACCCCGACCGAATCACCGCGGGCCAGCATCTCGAATGTCACTGGATCATCCAGCGGGATTTCGCCGATATCGATCTCCACCCCGCGGGACCGGCTGATGATGGCGACGGCGTCATCGATCACGTCGAGGTTCCGAAGCCCGAGGAAGTCCATTTTCAGCAGACCGATCTCCTCGACCGGATTCATCGAGTACTGGGTCACCGTCTTGAACTGTCTGACGGGTTTGCCGTCCTCCCCTGTTTTCGCTTCAGCCGACTTGTCCTCGACAAGCTGCAGGGGAACTATCTCCTTCAGGGGCCGGCCGGAAATGACGACCGCCGCAGCGTGAATCGAGGTGTTCCGGATCTTGCCTTCGAGACCGCGGGCAGTGTCGATGATCTTCGCCGCATCCCGATCCGAGTCGTAGGTCCTGCGGAGGTCTTCCCCCTCCTTGAGACATTCTGCGAACGAAGGCGAGCGGCCCATGATCGGCTCCGGGATCTCTTTGGCCAGCCGGTCCCCGGTCGCGTAATCGAAGCCATGAACCCGGGCGGCATCACGCACCGCGGCGCGAGGAGCCATCTTGCCGAAGGTGATGATCTGCGCGACCGAATCAGCCCCGTACTTCTCGGTCACATACTGGATCATTTTGTCCCGGCCACGCACCGAGAAATCGATGTCTATATCCGGCATTGACTTGCGTCCGGGGTTCAGGAATCGCTCGAAAAGAAGATCGTGCTCGACCGGATCGAGATCGGTGATCCCAAGCGAGTAGGAGACGATCGAGCCGGCAGCCGAACCACGACCAGGGCCGACCGCGATCCCGTTCTCCTTGGCGTAGTGAACGAAGTCCCAGACGATCAGGAAGTAGGACGGGAAGCCCATATCCTCGATCACTCCAAGCTCGAACTCCATCCTCTCGCGCGCTTCGGCCGGGACGGGGTTCCCGTAACGCTCCTCCAGCCCCCGCTCGGCCAACCGGCGCAGCATCTCCGTTTCGGTTTCTTCACTGCCGGTCGGGAACGAGGGCAGCAGGATCTGGCCAAGGGGAATATCGATCGAGGTCCGGTCGGCGATCTCCACTGTCGAGGGGATCGCTTCCGGCCACTCAGCGAATTCGCGGTGCATCCGCGCAGCATCCTTGAGAAAGAACTCGTTGGTGTCAAACGACATCTTCGGGTTCTCAAGCGTCGACTTGGTCTGGACGCAGAGCAGGGCACTGTGATTCAGGTGATCCTCTTCGCGCAGATAGTGGACATCGGCTGTCCCGACCAGGGGCCGGCCGACCTCACGGGCAATCCGGGCGATCTGCTCGTTCGCCTTGTCCTGTTCCGCGATCCCGTTCTTCTGGACTTCAAGGTAGACCTGATCCTGGCCGAAAACCTCGATCAACTGGTCGAGATGCTCCCGGGCCTCGTCCGGCCGGTCCTCGACAAGCCGCCTGACGAATCGGGCCTGGAGACAACCCGTGAGCACGATCACACCCTCGGAATGTCGCTCAAGCAGCTCCATGTCCACGTTCGCCTTGCCGCGGTGATAGCCCTCGAGAAAACCTTCCGAAGACAGCGCGACCAGATTCGAAAAGCCGGTGTTGTTCTCCGCCAGCAGGGTCAGGTGGTTTCTCTCGTACCTGCCCTGGGTCTTGACCGCTTCCCGATCATCGACAAAGTAGGCCTCGATCCCGAGAATCGGCTTGACATCGTTTGCCCGACAGGCTTTGTACATGTCGAGGGCACCGTTCATCACGCCGTGGTCGGTGAGGGCGAGAGCGGGCATTTCCAGCTCCGCCGCGCGGGCTGCCATTTCCTTGATGTTGCAGGCTCCGTCCAGCACAGAATGCTCGCTGTGAACATGGAGGTGAACCACCTGCCCCTTGCTGGATACGGCTGAACTCATCGCCGGTCCATGATGGCAACTCTGCATGACGCTACGCCCGTCGTTGCGGGTCGCCTGATGACGCATTTCCCGCAAGCTGCGGGAAGCCCCGCGTCAGCAGCCGGACTCAGCCATGCCCGCCCAGATAGGAGCTCATCTTCACCAAGGATTCCGGATCCTCGAGCGCCCCGAGCAGGGAAGCCGCATCAACCCCGGATGATTCCGTCGAACCCGCTTCCTCGGCCACCTGATTGACCTGCCTCTTGGTCAACTCCAGCGAATACGCCGGCTGGCCGGCCAGCTTCGAAACCAGCCCGTTCACCTCTTCGGAAAGCTTCTCCGGAGCTACAACCCGGTTCAGGAAACCCAGCTGCATGGCTTCCTGTGGCCCGAACTCGCGGCAAGTCAGCACCAGTTCCTTGGTCGCCGCCGGGCCGATCTCCCGCACCAGCCGGGGAATGCCTCCCCAGGCGAGAGGGATGCCCAGGTCCACTTCGGGTATCGAGAAGCGGGCATCCGAGGCAGCCACCCTCAGATCGCAGGCCGCGGCGACGACCAGGCCGCCGCCGACACAGTGCCCGTGGATCCGGGCGATGGTCAGCGGGCGGGTGGAGGTCAGCGCATCGGCCATCCTGCGGCCAAGGTCGGCAGCTTCAAGCCGGGCCGTTTCGCTGGTTTCACCTTCCACTCCGGCGAAGGCGGTCAGATCGGCCCCGGCACTGAAGGCACGACCGGCCCCTCTCACGACCACGACCTTCACTTCACCTTGCCCGGTGAACCATGCCGAAGCATCGATCAGTTCTTTCAGCAGGACTCCCGAGAGTGCATTCAGCTTCTCCGGCCGGTTCAGTACGAGTTCGCCGACCGCCCCTTCAGCCGTCACATCAATTGTTTCGAACCCGGGTACCTCTGCGGTCTCTGACATGGCCACATTCTAGGAGACGCCGCCCGCTAGTCTCGACGCATGATCTACCTGTTGCGCCACGGCGACGCCGAGCCCGACCAGGGTGGTGGCGACGCGGCCCGCCACCTCACCGCGAAGGGCGAAACCCAGGCCCTGGCGGCCGGGCTGGCGATGGCAAGTCTGGAGCTGGGAGTTGACGCCTGCCTGGCCTCCCCGCGGGTCCGGGCTCTTGACACGGCGACCCTGGCCTGCCGGGCGCTCGACGTCGAGGCCGAAGTCGTAGAGGCGATCGGCTACGGGGAATACGACAGCCTCGAACTCGCAGCCGGTCGCGGCGACACCCTGATCGTTGGCCACGAACCGGCCCTGTCGGCGGAGGTTGCCCGTCTGACCGGTGCCAACGTCAAGATGAAGAAAGGCGGGCTGGCAATCATCAAGGACAGCCAGCTCCAGGCTCTCCTTCGCCCCGCCGACCTCTCCGGAATCGCATCCGGCGGCGCCCGTCCGTCAATTACTTGATGTCCTGGGCGGGCGGGTTTCTGTGGCCATCCGGCGCAGAGCGGATGGCATGCAGTCAGTCGTAGCGGGCCACGGTGAAGCCGATCATCATCGGCACGTGGATTGCGAAAATGAGCAGTGAAAGGGTCAGCACCACGAGAGTCCCGCCGGTAACGTCGTTGCGCACGAAGGCGTACTCGATCAACCCGGCGATCACCAGATAGGTAAGGAAGGACCACTTCGCCACATCGAAGAACCGTTTCCAGCGGAAATTCTTTACCCGGGCCAGAGCCAGAAAATTGAGGGCGAGCAGGAGCGCCGAAAGCACGAGCAGTATCACCGCCGGCATAAGCGACACATCGCCCGGAATATGCGAGGAGAGATAGATCCCGCCGGCCACGATCAGGGCCAGCGAAACCATCCCGACCTGGGTCACCGGGGGCAGGGAAGTCTCTTCCGTCATCAGCCGGCCGCGATCCTGGTCATGATCAACAGGGTGGCGACCTGCAGCAAGCCGATGATGCCCGAGGTGTAAATGAATCGCTTCATCAGCTTTTCAATCACTGCAGGATTCGGTGCCGGCTTCTTGAGCTCGATCAGGATCGCGATATTCGCCGGTTCGAGCAGACCGAGGGCGATCACCGCCATCACCCCGACGACGACGTAGCTCGCGACCAGCAGACCGTGGTGGTAGTAGCTGCTGTCGACAGTGCCCATTTCCACCCCGAGCTGCCAGCCAGCGGCCAAGGTCACACTGACCACGGTTGGCATGATCAGGACCATCTTCGGCATCAGCTTCGTGGTCAGCTCGATTCGGGCCGGCACCGACATTCGACCGAGAATCGGACCAATCACGAAGCCCATGAACAGGTCGACGATCGTCCAGGCGGCACCGAAAGCCACATGCAGGAAAATCAACGGCCAGAGTTTGCCGGCCGCAATCGCCGCGACAAGCAGGACCAGGATTATCCCGACGAAAGGTAAACCCTTGAGCGGCACCACCTGAAAGTCAGGGCGGGCCGCGGGGACCCCGGGCGATGAGTCCGGGGGAACAGGCATCGAGGGCGCGGCAACATCCGCCATGAATCCGATCCTAACCCCGAAACAGAGCCGCGTCAACGACGCGATAGAGCCCCACCCAACCATTCGTTGGTTCGAATGGGTGGGGCGGGTTTCACTCGGAGGGCGGGTCGGACCCCGCCCGACTGCGGTCAGGTTATGCGCAGGACCAGGCGCTGGAGCCGACATCGGCCCAGATCAGCGCGGCGATGCGGTCCTGCTCGGCTTTCGATGCTTCCTGGGGCAGGCCGGTTCCGCCGTAGGCTTCCCAGGTCGAAGGGATGATCTGGTACGCACCACCAGCCCCGCTGGATGGGTTCAGGGCCGAGTAGTCGCCGCCAGATTCACACATCACGATGTAGGTCGGAATCGAGTACGGACCGCCCAGGTTCTGCTCGACTTCAACCTCGGCTTCTTCGACCGTGACCTTCTGCTGCTTCTCGATCTGCTTCTCCCAGCTCGCGATGTCCTTTTTCAGGGAATCAATCTGCCCGGTCCGTTCCGCATTGGCCGAAGCCAGGCTCGCGGCGCTCGACTCAGCCTCAATGCGAACCGAGGCGATCTGGTCACGGGCAGTTGCGAGCGCGGCATTGTGCCTGTCCACTGCCTGCTTGGCTTCCCCTAGTCCGTCAACCTGTCGGTCAAGTTGTTGCCGGAGGTCGGCGACCCTGGCCGCAAGCCGAGTGTCAGCGTTGCGGATCGCGGTGATGTACTCGGTTCCAGTCGCGAGCTGGCTGAAATCCGAGGCCCCGAAAGCGAGGGCAAGAGTGTCCGGAGAATCACCACTCATGTAAATATCGACAAGGCGGTTGGCGAGCACCTTGCGTGCCCGGCCCAGTCGCTTCTTCGACACGGCCAGTGCGGTCTCCGCTTCATCGAGCTTCGACGCAAGCTCAGCCGAGCGCACCTCTCCGGTTGCGAGCAGTCCGGCGAGTCCGGATTCGCGGGCGGCAGCATCGGCGGCTTCCATCCGGGCAAGCTCAAGGCTGGCACGACCGGCCTCTATGGCCGAGGAAGTCCGCTCAATCCGGTCACGGGCAGCGGCCTGCTTCTGCTCGAGCGTGGCGGCCGTTGCCGGACCGTCACTCAGACAGAGGAGCAGGAACGCGCAGGCAGCTGCCAGCGCCAGGCCACCCGCAAAGGTGGCGAAGACTGTTCGAGTTGGAGCCAAAATGCGAAGGTTCCACCGTAGCGGTGTCCCCCGTGCTCCCCCGTGATTGACCTCACGAACGCAAGATGCCTTGCGGCCACCAGCCCGCTGCCAGCCGTTTCGGGGGTCTGACCTCCGGTGGTTTTGGGTGAGGCCTCCGGTGGTTTTGGGTCAGGCTTCCGGCGTTTCGCGGGTCAGGGCGTAGCCGGCGGTTCCGGCGATCACGGTCAGGAGTGCAATCACGACCACGGCGGTAAATCCGGCGACCAGACCGCGGTTGGCAGCTGCCTTCCGGCGGAGGAACATCCAGCCGAGCTTGACAACTGCCATACCGATCAGCTTGTAGATCACTTGCTTTCCTCGTTGCCTTGGTTGCGGACTTGATGGGCCATGCGGCTCTGGAGCGAGAACAACTCGATAAAACCCGGGGCCGCGTTCTGGGAGAAGTCTCCCCCGGATGCCCCGAAGGATGCAAGGTTCTGATCATAGACCGCATATTCCGACTTGCGGGCGACCGGGGTTGCGGATCCCTTGTAGAGCTTCATCGTTACCTCACCGGTAACGAACTCGTTGGCTGACTCCATGTAAGCATCGAGGTCATGCCGCAAAGGCTCGTACCAGAGTCCGGCGTAGACCATGTAGGCCCAGTGCCGATCGAGCGAATGTTTGAAGTTGTTCTGATGAATGGTGGAGACGACCTTTTCCAGGTCCTGATGGGCGGCGAGCACGAGAGCCGCAGCCGGGACCTCATAGATATCCCGGACCTTCAGCCCCACGATTCGGTCTTCGATGTGGTCGACGATTCCGCAACCATGCCTGCAACCGGCTTCGGCCGCCGCATCAAGCAACGGGACCAGGTCCATCCGCTCACCGTTGAAGCTGACCGGCCGGCCCGCCTCGAATCCGATCGTCACCAGTTCCGGTTCATCCGGCGCTTCCTCCGGCCTGGTCACCAGCTGGAAGACATCATCCGGCGGGGGAGTGTCAAGCCGCTCGATGACCTTGCCTTCCGAGGAACGGCCCCAGAGGTTGTCATCAATCGAATATGGCGATTCGGAGGTGCCGCCCTTGAGCGGAATGCCATGCTTGCGGCAGTACTCAAGTTCCTCTTCACGACCGATCTGCCATGCCCGAACCGGAGCGATCATCTTCAGATCAGGGTTGAGGGTCGCGACCGTGCCTTCGAGACGAACCTGGTCGTTGCCCTTGCCGGTGCAGCCATGAGCGAGAGTGTCACAGCCGTACTCGGCTGATACTTCCACCCCCTGCTTGCCGATCAGCGGCCTGCCCAGAGAGGTGAACAGCGGGTAGCCACCCCCGTAAAGCGCATTGGCCCTGATCGCCGGCAGCACGAAGTCCTCAGCGAATTCCTCGCGGGCATCGATAACCACGGTTTCAACCGCACCCATCGATTTCGCCTTGTCGAGAATTGCACTGTAATCCTCCCCGGGCTGGCCCAGGTTGACGGTCAAGGTGACAACTTCGGCCTCGTAGGCCTCCTGGATCCAGTGGAGCATCACGGATGTATCGAGCCCGCCCGAGTAGAGCAGCAAGACACGGTTTACCTCTTCCGGCTTCGCCTCGTATGAAGCGATCGGACCGGGCAGCGAGTCGAGCGAGATGTCAGTCATCAGGGGCCGATCCCGCCGCTGGTCGAGTCGGAGCCACTGCCGGTGTCAGGTGAAACTCCGCCGGAATCAGTGCCGGTTCCGGTATCGGTACCTGTATCGGTACCTGTGCCTGTTCCGGTGTCCGGGGTGACTCCACCCGAAGTGTCGGTATCGGTGCCGGTGTCCGTGTCAGGTTCAGTCGGCGTGACACCCCCGGTGTCGGGGACCTCATCGGTGGTCCCGGTATCCCCGGTCGGAGTGACCGGAACCACGGGGGTTGTTACCGCCGTGTCTCCGGTGGCTGAAGTCTCGTCTGAATCACCACCACCCGAACTGATCACGAGTACCGCGATGACCAACCCGACGATCACCGCCACCAGGACAATGATCAGGTTGCGCAGGTGCTTCTGCTTCTCTTCGGGCGTGTAATGCGGGCCGTCATCGTCACGGTTCCGCCGGGGCGGCTCTCCGTTTCGCATCACTCTTGTCGGTTCATCACTCATTGCTCACTCCAGTCACTTTGATTCGACCGGATGGTACCCGGCCAGCGTTTCCTCGATCAGTGCGACGGCCTTTTCCGCCTGCTCGTCTGTGAGGACGAAAGGCGGCAGCAGCCTGAGCGAGTCGGAGCGTGGCGCGTTGACCACGAGACCCCGCTTCAAGAGCTGCGCGCTGACATCTGATGAGTTGATCCCTTCTTCAAGCCGGACCCCGATCATGAGTCCACGGCCGCGGATTTCCACAACTCCTCCAAGCTTTGCGATCTGCCCGGAAAGCCGGGTGCCGAGACTGCGAATCCGCCGCAACATGTCCGGGTCGTCAACCAGGTCGAGCACAGCCAGAGCGGCGCTGGACGCAACCGGGCCGGCGGCGAAAGTCGAACCGTGATCACCCGCCGTCAGCACCTCTCCGGTTGCGGGGTTTCCGATACATGCCCCGATAGCCACACCCCCTCCGAGTGCCTTGGCTGTCGTGATCACATCGGGACGGACCGGACCCTGTTCGTATGCCCAGAGCGAACCGGTGCGCCCGATTCCGGTCTGAACCTCGTCGAAAATCAGCAGGGCTCCGACCTCGTCGCATGCCGCACGGGCGGCCAGCAAAGTCTGATCCGAGACCGGGAAGACCCCGGACTCGCCCTGGATCGGCTCGATCAGGACCGCCGCCGTGTTTGGGTTCACCGCCTCCCGCAAAGCATCGGCATCATCGAATCCGACCGAACGGAACCCGGGCAGCATCGGACCGAAATCCGGGTTCGCCGCCAGGCCGGGTGTGGCCGAGAGGGAGCCATAACTGCGCCCGTGGAAGTCCCCTTCAAAGGAAACAATCTCCGGATGCTCCACCCCGCGTGCCCGGGCTGACTTGCGAGCGATCTTGATCGCGCATTCGTTTGCCTCGGTTCCCGAATTGCAGAAGAACACCTTGCCTCCGAGTGAACCCGTCGAAAGCCTTCTGGCAAGCGCAACCATCGGTGCCGTGTAAAAGAGGTTGGATGTATGCATCAGGCGGCCGGCCTGATCCCGGACCGCGGCAACCACCTCGGGATGACAGTGCCCTACCGAAGTGACTGAGATGCCACCGAGGAAATCGATGTACTCATTGCCTTCGTCGTCAAAGAGGAGGGCTCCTTCCCCGCGAACGAACTCGACATCGGCCCGTTTGTAGGTCTGCATCAGAAATGCCGCCTCGTCAGCCTTTACCTCCGGGTTCATGGGGTCACCATGGTGCCGATTCCGGCATCGGTGAACAGTTCGAGCAGCAGAGAATGGGGACGGCGGCCGTCAATGATGTAGGCATTCTGGGTACCGCCCCGGATCGCGTTCACACATGCGGCCAGTTTCGGCCGCATGCCCCCGGAAATGGAGTCGAGCGCTTCCTCGACGGCCGATACGTCGGTTACCGAGATGCGCGAAGTCTCATCTTCGGGATCTTCCAGCCAACCGACGATGTCGGTGAGAAACACGATCTTGAAGGCACCAAGTGCCGCCGCAACTTTCCCCGCTGCCTCGTCGGCATTGATGTTGTACGAGTTACCGTCACGGTCGGAGCCAACTGAAGCAATAACCGGGATGTAGTCCTCGCTGATGTGGTTGAGGACATCAATGTCAACCCTTTCGATGTTGCCCACGAATCCGACTTCCTCGGCGTTCGTGACCGGGGCAACTTCAAACAGCCCGCCGTCCTCACCAGACAGCCCGACCGCCGGCGAACCGGCCCGTCCGAGCCTGCCGACCAGATCTGCGTTCAGCTTGCCGAGCAGGACCATCTTCGCGACCTCGACGGTCTCCGCATCAGATACACGCAGGCCGTGCTGGAAGCGGACTTCGATCCCCATCCGGTTCATGTATTTCGTAATCTCGGGGCCACCCCCGTGGATAACGACCGGGTTCAGGCCGACGTACTTGAGCAGTACGACATCATCCGCGAATGCCTGCCGCAACGATTCATCACGCATCGCCGCCCCGCCGTACTTGATGACCACTGTCTTGCCGTGGAATTCCCGGATGTAAGGCAGGGCCTCCAGCAGCACATTGACGTTGTTGTCATCGAGCATGCCCCTGCCAGCCGGCAACCCGGAAATGTCTGACGATTTGTCCTTGGAATCCACTTTTCTTTCCTTGATTGCCTGTGCTACGTGGTGTACTCGGCATTGATCACGATGTACTCGTGAGTCAAGTCACTGAAATAGACATGCGCTTCCGCGTCACCCTGGTCCAGCCGAAGTGTCAGGTCGGCCTCTCTCCCATCGCCCGCAATGTCTTCCGCTTCGATCACATCGGGTCCGAGCTCCCCGATGTCCTGACCGGCAAGGGCATGACCGGCTGCCTGCGCGATCCGGCCCCAGTTCGGGTCACGTCCGAGCAGGGCAGTCTTGACCAGCGGCGAATTCGCGATCTTGCGGGCGACCATTTCGGCCTCCTCCGGATCGGCGGCTCCGGTCACCCGGGCCCTTCCGACCCGGCTGGCACCTTCGCCGTCGGAAACAATTTCCAGCGCGAGCTGCAGCAGCACCGCGTCAAGCAGTCCTGGCGGCAGCTCCCTTCCGGAAGTTCCAGTGGCCTGGAGCAGGACGGTGTCATTGGTGCTCATCTGGCCGTCAACCGTGATCCGCTCGAATGAACTGTCAACCGCCTGCCGGAGTACCGGGACGGGCTCCGGCACCAGAGCATCGGTCTGGATGAAGCAGAGCATCGTCGCGAAACCGGGTTCGATCATCCCGGCACCTTTCGCCTGGGCCGAGAGAGTGATTCCGTCAACGCTCAGCGATACCCGCTTGGGCCACTTGTCAGTAGTCATGATCGCCTCCGAAAAACGGGCAGCGCCCTGGCTGGCCGTGGGCCCGGCCAGAGCCGAAACAAGGTCCGGAATCCCGCCAAGCACCGTTTCCATTTGAAGCGGCACACCGATCACTCCGGTTTCCGCCACAGCCACCGAATCAGCAGCGAGGCCAAGTCCGGAAGCCAGTTCGTCCCTCATCGCAAGTGCGTCGAGTATTCCCTGGTCACCGGTTGATGCATTCGCGTTGCCTGAGTTCACAATCACAGCCCGGATCCCCGACTGGTCGAGATTCTCCCGACAAACCCGCACCGGGGCAGCAGCGGCGGCGTTGGCGGTCAGCAGAATCGATGAACTGACCTCGTCGGCATCACAGATCACCGCACCAAGATCGGTTGCTCCGCTTCCCTGGATTCCGCAGGAAACACCGGCGGCCCTGAACCCGACGGCCAGAGACGATGGATCATGAAACTCGATCCCGGACGGTGGATCAACCCACCTCGAGCGGAAAAACCCGCTCTCCGGCGGAACACTCAGACTCGGATAGCCGCTCATCTGAGGCCCTCGGTTTCATCCAAGTCAAGCATGAGGTTGAGATTCTGGATCGCCTGCGACGAGGCGCCTTTCCAGAGATTGTCGATCGCCGCCTCAACAAGGATCCGGTCATCGGCAACCAGGGCGAAGATGTGGCACTGGTTGGTCTCCCGCATATCCCTCATGCCCGGCGGCACATCCCTCAGGCGAATGAACGGCTCGTCCTCATAGGCGCCCCTGAAAAGCCCGTCAAGCTCTTCCTGCGTGACCACACGGCGCGGAATGACGTAACAACTGACCAGTTCCCCCTGGTCGACCGGAACAAGGTGGGGAACGAAGGTGAGCCGTTCCGGCGCTGTCCCGTCGGGGGAAACCCGGGACAATTTCTCTCCGATTTCGGGCCGGTGCCGATGACCTGATGGTTTATAAGCGGCGACATTCTCTGTGTTAGCGACAAAGCCTGTGCTCTCTCCCCCGCCCCGGCCGGCCCCCGAAACCCCTGACTTGGCATCGATCACAACATCCTCGATCAGCCCGGCCTCGGCCAGCGGTGCCAAGGCAAGTATCGAAGCGGTGGGATAGCAGCCCGGGTTGGCGACAAGTTCTGCCTGGGCGATCCGCTTCCGATTAAGTTCCGGCAGTCCGTAGACAGCCCCGTCCAACAGTTCCGGCTCGGAATGGATCCCGTAGGCCTTTTCGTATTCGGGCAGGTTGTCGAAGCGGAAGTCAGCGGAGAGATCAACGACGATCAGGCCCCTGCCCCGCATCTGGGCGACAACCGGTGCTGCTGCGCCATGCGGGTAGGCGACGATCGCTGCTTCGACCTCATCGAAGTCGCTTTCTTCAAGCTCTTTGAGCTCGAGCGGGACCGAGTACCGGGGGTAGAGATCCCGTAGCTTGCGACCTGTCTCGGAGCGACCGGTCACGGCCACCAGCTCCAGTCGCGGATGCTGCCAGACAAGCTCCGCCGCCAACGCGCCGGCATATCCGGTCGCGCCGGCAACCAGCACCCGGGCCCTGGTGCCTTCGGGCGCGATTGGCTGCTCGGGATCAGCCACGAAGCTTTCCTCCGGCCTCTTCCAGAGCCTGGATGACACTCGCCCACACCGGTTCGATCTCTTCTTCGCCGAGAGTCCGGTCGGGCGCCCGAAAGCGCAGGCGAAGAGCCAGGCTCTTTTCTCCTTCGCTGACACCTTCACCAACGTAGACATCGAAGACGCTGACCCCGGTCAGGAGTTCGCCCCCGGCCGCTTCCACGGCCGAGATCAGATCGGCCGACGGCACTTCATCAGCGACCAGCACCGCCAGATCCCGGTCGACCGGAGGGAACGGGGTGAAGTCCGCGTAGCTTTCTTCCCCTACGGTCGAGGCTTCGAGCAGATCCGCCAGGGCGATCTCGAAGGCGACAGCATGGTCGAGCCCGTATTCGGCAGCAACCAGTGGATGGACCTCGCCAATCCAGCCGATCGGCTGGTCGGCGACGATGACCACACCGGATCTGCCCGGGTGGAGGAATGGCTGCGAAGGCGCGCCCAGAAGCCGCTCCACGGTGACCCTGGTCCCCAAACCTCCGGCGAGGTGTTCCAGCACTCCCTTCAAGGCGAAAAAGTCCGATGCCTCGCTTGCGCTACGCCAGGCTGGGGGATCAATCGGGCCGACTGTGACAGCGCAAATCAGCTGCGGCTCGTTGGACGGAGGCCGGGTGTTGCCCGGAAAGTCACCGCCGAGCGGGCCGGGTCCGAATTCCCCGGCAGGCAGGTAGATACGTCCGGATTCAAAGAGCGCGACCCGGTCGTTGCCGCGGGAAAGGTTGCGTTGTGCGGCTCCCAGCACCGAACCGAGCAGGGTTGTCCGCATCACCGACTGGTCTTCGGAAAGCGGATTGGCAAGCTTGACGCCATTCGCTCTTGAGTCGTCGTCGGAGAGCCGCAGCCTTTCGGGTTCCCCGGGATCGGTGAAGCTCCATCCGACCATCTCGTCGAAACCCGACTCCCTCAGCGAATCTTCAGCCCGGCGCTGAAGGAATTGCTGGCGACTGAGGCCCCCCGGCCGGCCCTGACCGGAAGGCAGGGTCGCGGGCAGGTTCCTGTCGAGATCGCTGATCCGGCCGACTTCCTCGACCAGATCGATCTCCCGGGTCACGTCGAAATGACGGTCCGGAGGAACGGTTGCCAGCAGATCTTCTCCGTCCTCTGACACTCCGAATCCGAGCCTTTCAAGGGCCGCAGCCTGGTCTTCCACATCAATGGCAAGCCCGAGGATCCGCTCGACTCTCCCGGCCCGGAGCCGTATCGCATCATTCGAGGGCGGTGCCGAAGCCACATCGATCAGGCCTGCCATCGGAACGGCACCACAAATTTCCGTCATCAGTCTTGTCGCGACAGCCTGGGCGCGCAGGGTTAGCTCCGGGTGGAGTTGCTTCTCGAAGCGAGACGAGGCTTCCGAGCGCAGGCCGAGTTCCCGCGAGGTACGAAGGATGTTGGGACCGTTCCAGTTGGCAGCCTCCATCAGCACGGTAGTCGTGGAGCTTGAAACCTCGGAAACGGACCCTCCCATCATGCCGCCGATGCCGGCAAGGCCGTTGCGGTCAGCCACGGTCACCATCCGGTCGGTGAGCTCGTATACCTCTCCGTCAAGGGCGGTCATTTTTTCGCCATTCTCGGCCCGCCGCACGACGAGTTCACCTTCCGGCACGAGATCAAGGTCATAGGCATGCATCGGCTGGCCGGTCAGCCACATCACGTAGTTGGTGATGTCCACAACATTCGAGATCGGCCTGAGTCCGGCCGCGATCAACCTCGCTTTCAACCAAAGTGGAGAAGGACCGACCCTGACGTCGCTGAAACCCCGGGCAGTGAACCGTGGGCAGAGGTCCGGATCGCTGACCCTGACCCGGATCCGGTCCCCAGCGTCTTCACCACTTCCACTGTTCAGGGACTCGATGTCACCGGGATCCGAGATGATTCCGCCGCCGATCGGACCTCCCTCCCAGGGAGCCACCGCGAGGGCAGCGTCGCTGATCGCATGGGCCTCACGGGCCACGCCATATATCCCGAAACAGTCGGTGCGGTTCGGGGTCACTTCCAGCTCCAGAACGGGTTCAGCCAGGGGCAGGAGCTCGATTGCCGGTGTCCCGGGAAGCGGGCCATCGTCAAGAACGAGAATTCCCTCGTGACCTTCGCCCAGCTCGAGTTCCCGTTCGGAGCAGATCATTCCGTTCGATTCGACACCGCGCAGCTTCGCCTGTTTGATCTTCATCCCTCCCGGCATTACTGCTCCGGGAAGCGCGACTGCCACTGTCTGGCCGGTCGCAACGTTGGGGGCACCGCATACGATCGTCCGCTCTTCATCACCGGTGTTTACCCGACAGACGCTCAGCCGGTCGGCGTCGGGGTGTTTCTCAACTGCGAGCACCTTGCCGATCACAAATCCCTCGGCTGAAGGAGGACCAAGAGTCACGACCCTTTCAACTTCGGTACCGGTCATCGCCATCTTTTCGGCCAGTTCCCGCGGCCCGAGACCGGGATCGCAGAACTCGGCCAACCATCCGTAGGGCACTCTCATGAGAACTGCTCCAGCATCCGTACGTCGTTGTCAAAGAAGAGCCTCAGATCGCCGACTCCATGGCGCAGCATCGCAATTCTCTCGATCCCGAATCCGAAGGCGAATCCGGTCACAGAATCGGGGTCATAGCCGGAGTCAGCGACAAACCCGAAGACATTCGGGTCAACCATGCCGGCGCCGCCCAATTCGATCCAGCCAATTCCCTTGCAGAGGCCGCAGCGTGAGCTGTCAGCCAGCGAACCCGACCCACCGCAGCGAAAGCAGGAGACGTCGAACTCGACCGAGGGCTCGGTGAAGGGGAAGAAGTGCGGCCGCATCCGGATTTCCCGATCTGGCCCGAAGATCTCCCTCAGCATCGCCAGCAGAGTGCCTTTGAGGTCGGCAAGGGTGATCCCTTCGCCTACCGCAAGCCCCTCTACCTGATGGAACATCGGACTGTGGGTTGCGTCAGAGTCCCGCCGGTAGGTTTTCCCGGGGACGATCATGAACAAGGGCGGCGGCGCGGCTTCCATCGCCCGAACCTGCATCGGCGAAGTATGGGTCCGCAGCAGAACCTCCTCGACATGCTCGTCACTATCGACGTAGAAGGTGTCCTGGAGCATTCGGGCGGGATGGTCTTCCGGATGGTTCAGCGCGGTGAAGTTGTAGTAGTCATGTTCGACTTCCGGTCCTTCCATCACCTGATAGCCGAGACCGATCATCACATCTTCGATCAACCGCCGGGTGCGGGTAATCGGGTGAATGTGACCGATCGCTCGCGACGGACTGCCAGGCAGGGTCACGTCGATCCTGTCACCGCTCAGGGACTTTTCGAGCTCGGCCGACCGAAGGCCATCAGCCTTCACCTCGATCATTTCCTCGAGCGCCTTGCGGACCTTGTTGCCGGTTCCCCCGACCGGTCCGCGCTGCTCCGGTGGCAGATCCGCGATCCCGCGCAGGATGCCGGTGAGTTCCGCTTTGCGCCCCAGGTACGTGACCCTTACCTCTTCAAGTTCGGATGCCGAACCGGCCGCTCCCACAGCCGCTTTCGCTTCGGCTTCGATTTCCTTTATCCGTTCAACCATTTCTTTCCCGGTTCAGCTTCCTGATTTTCCTGGTTTCAAAGGCCTTGCCCTGCCGGCGAAGATATCCTTTCGCAGGCGATCGCTGCCGCCGCCGCGACATTCAGAGACTGGGCTCCACCGGAGCGTTGCGGGATCGTCCACCTGACCTCACATTCCTTCAATACTCCCGGTGAAAGCCCTTCGCGTTCGGAACCGAGGCAGATCGTTGCCGGACCTTCCATCGGTCCAGGCTTTTCACCGTCCCCGAGCACCAGGGCGATCCGCGGTGCCGGAGTAACTGCCACAGGCGACTTGAGCAGTGGCTGCGTGAATACCGATCCCATGCTGGCACGGACTGCGATAGGCGAGTACGGATCAGCAGCGCCCGGGCCGAGTACCGTAGTTCCGCCGACCAGGGCATCAGCGGTGCGAATGATCGTCCCCACATTGCCGGGGTCGGTGACCGCATCGAGAAACAGGAATTTGCCATCGCTGGCCACCTCTTCCGGGTCTGTCCAGATCTCGGGCCAGATTCCGATCGCCCTGCTACCTGAAGAAAGGCTGGAAACGCCGGCAAGAAGATCCGGCTCGACCGTCTCGCCTTCTATCCCGCAGTCGGGGTGAACCAGCAGGGCGTACGGATCGTGCCCGGCGGCCAGGCCGGCCCGGGCAAGATCCTCGCCATCGGTCACGAACAGACCAAGGCGCTCCCGGTGCTTCTTCTGTCCGAGTTTGCGGACCAGTTTCAGCTTTTCGTTGTTTTTGCTGGTGATCATCGGTGCATGTGTTCGGCGTTTTCGGTCCTGAAATGAAAAAGGGCGGCTCGCTGATGCGAAGCCGCCCGGTGGGTTCAAGGTGCTGTCAGCGCGCTAGGCGGCAGCACCCTCCCGGGCGATCTCGACAAATCGGCGAAAGTCCTCACGGTCATTGACCGCGATATCGGCGAGCATCTTTCGATTGACTTCAACGCCAGCGGCGCTCAGTCCGTGCATAAGCTCGGAGTAACTCATGCCTTCGAGACGCGCGGCGGCGTTGATTCGGGTAATCCAGAGACGACGGAACTCGCGTTTGCGGACCCGGCGGTCACGGTAGGCGTATGCGCCCGACCGCATGACCTGTTCCTTGGCCAGCTTGTACGAGGAGTTCTTGCGACCGTAGTAACCCTTGGCCTCTTCAAGAACCTTCCGCCGCTTCTTGCGGGCATTTACCGAACGCTTCACACGAGCCATTATTTGCCTCCCAGAAGCTTGTTGACACGAGGCGCATCAACGTCGGCGATGTGAGCGGGTTTGCCCATGTTGCGCTTGCGCTTCGGCGACTTCTTTTCAAGAATATGGCTGGAGTAGGCATGCCGACCACGCAGCTTGCCTTTGGCCGAGCGCTTGAAGCGCTTCTTGGCCCCTGAGTGTGTCTTCATCTTCGGCATGAGCCGGAACATTCAATCAAAATTGCCGGCCCACCGCCTTTCCGCCCTGCAAACGGAGTGATTTCCAGCGGGAACCCGCGCCGGGTGCTGCCAGGCTGGCCGGGCCCGCCGGTAGATTTGCCGGGATGCGAATCGTCCACGTGCTCGGAACCCGGCCCAACTTCGTCAAGATGGCGCCGCTGATCGCCGCAATCAGCAGGCGGATGCCGGGGGCCGATCAGACGATCGTCCACACCGGTCAACACTATGACCGGCTGATGAGCGAGATCTTCTTCGAGCAGCTTGGCGTACCGGCCCCGGACCACATGCTCGAGGTCGGCTCGGGCACCCATGCCCAGCAGACCGCCCGCGTCATGGAGCGCCTCGAGCCGCTGCTGGTCGAGGACCGTCCGGATCTGGTGGTCGTACCGGGCGACGTCAATTCGACCCTCGCTGCGGCCCTCACCGCAGTAAAGCTGGAAATCCCGGTAGCCCATCTGGAATCAGGGCTCCGGAGCTACGACCGGACGATGCCAGAGGAGATCAACCGGATCGTCACCGACCAGATCAGCGACACCCTTTGGGTCCACAGCGAAGAGGCCCTGCGCAACCTGGAACTGGAAGGGATCCCGGCCGAAAGGGCACATTTCGTTGGCAACACGATGATTGACAGCCTGGTCGCATTGCAGGATCGCTTCCGGCCGCTGGAAGCCTGCCGCCAGTTCGGTCTCGAGCCGGGCTCCTACCTGTTGGTCACTCTCCACCGCCCCGCCCTGGTCGACGGACCGCTGCTTTTCGAGGCGGTAGCTGCCCTCAATGAGGTCTCCGGCGCGATGCCGGTCCTCTTCCCGGTCCATCCCCGGACCCGGGCCCGGCTGGCCGGCAACGCCGAACTTGCGGAGAACCTTCATCTGGTCGACCCGGCCGGATACCTCGAGTTCCTCTCACTCGAAGCCGATGCCGGCGCGGTCCTGACCGATTCCGGCGGCATTCAGGAAGAGACCAGCTACCTGGGAGTCCCCTGTTTCACCCTCCGCGACAACACCGAGCGCCCGGTGACGATCGAGCTCGGCACCAACACTCTCCTCGGCCTCGACCCGGCCCGGATCAGCGAGATCCCTTCGATCATCGCCGCCCGGAACCCTTCCGCCCCACCACCGCAACCACCTCCGCTCTGGGACGGGCACGCCGCGGACCGGATCGCCGAACAACTGGCGCGGATGGGCCCCGTCACCTGACTCCGGAAGGTGGTCTGGTCAGTCTGCGGATTCGGCCGGGCCGGCTTCGGACTCGCTCGGAGCCGGTGTGCCGGGCTCGGTGTCCGGTGGAACGGCGTTCGGGTGGTCCGGGACCGCGTCGGGAGCTACGGCGTTCGGGTGATCCGGGATCGCATCAGGGGCTACGGCGTTGGGATGATCCGGCAAAGCCGGGGCTTCCCCACCACCGCGGCTCTTTCCCTTGTCCTTCTTCCGGGCCGCTTTGCCGGCTTCGGCCTCGCGGGTAGCTTCCTTGGAGGGGCCGAGCAGCATGCTCATGTTGCGTCCCTCCTGAAGTGGTCTGGTTTCGATTACGGCGAGTTCTTCACCGAGATCCTCGAACAGCCGGTAAAGCAGGTCGCGGCCGCGTTCCGGGTGGGCCTGTTCTCGCCCACGGAACATGATCGTCACCTTCACCTTGTCACCGGCTTTCAGGAAACGGGCAACATGACCCTTCTTGGTGTTGTAGTCGTTATCCGCGATCTTCGGGCGAAGCTTGATCTCGCGGATGTTCACCTGGGTCTGGTGTTTGCGGGCGGCCTTCTGCTTCTGCTCCTGCTCGTACTTGTACTTCGAGTAGTCGAGCAGCCGGCAGACCGGCGGCTTCGCGCCCGCCGCGACCTCAACAAGGTCGAGTTCTGCGTCACGGGCCATCTGGCGGGCCTTGTCGGTATCAACGATTCCGACCTGCTCGCCATCAGCCCCGATCAGGCGAACCTTGGGTACGCGGATACGCTCGTTGATACGAGTGTTGTCCCGATCGGGGGGACGCCGGTCGAACCTGCGCGGAATCGGCACTAGCTGCGAACCAACGGACGAATCAAGCGGACAAGAGACGGGTAGGCGAGCACGCGGGCGCAGCAGGGCGCGGGTTCTTTTTCGTGCTTCGAATCAACTGTCAAGCAGCATACAGAACTTTTCAACACTCATCGCGCCAAGTTCGCCTTCTTCATGCGAACGGACCGAAACCTCGCCCGCTTCCATCTCGCGGTCACCGACCACGAGCATGAACGGGAAACGCCCGAGCTCGGCGGCGCGGATCTTCTTGCCGACCGATTCGGAGCGCTCCTCGACAGAGACCCGGGCACCACCCGTTCGCAGGTCTTCGGCAATCTGGCGGGCATAGTCGAGGTGCTTGTCCGAGACCGGCACGATCCGGGCCTGGATCGGTGCCAGCCAGACCGGGAAGCGACCCGCATAGTGCTCGATAAGGATGCCGGCGAAACGCTCCATCGAACCGAGCAGGGCCCGATGGATCATCACCGGACGTTCCTGTTCATCCTCGGAGTCGGTGTAGGTGAGGCCGAACCTCTCCGGCATCTGGAAGTCGAGCTGGCAGGTGCCGAGCTGCCAGGAACGGCCCAGGGCGTCGGTCACATGAAAGTCGATCTTGGGACCGTAGAAGGCTCCATCACCGGGGTTGATCTTGTAGTCACGACCCTGTGCGTCGAGCGCGTTCTTCAGCATGCCTTCCGCTTTTTCCCAGAGCTCATCACTGCCCAGGGACTTCTCGGGACGGGTTGACAGTTCAACCTGGACGTCATCAAAGCCGAAACGGGCGTAGAGCTCGTCAATTGCCTCGCAGATCTCGGCCACCTCGGACTCAACCTGATCGATCGTGCAGTAGACGTGAGCGTCATCCTGAGTGAAAGCCCTGACCCGAAGCAGCCCGTGAAGAACACCCTCCCTCTCGTTTCGCGTCACCCGGCCGAACTCGGCGAGCCGCAGCGGCAGGTCACGGTACGAATGCCGTTGAGAACCGTAAACAAGGCAACAACCCGGACAGTTCATGGGCCGCAGCGCGTAGCGCCGCTCGTCGACCTCCATGAAATACATGTCGTCCTTGTAGTTGTCCCAGTGTCCGGAGCGGTGCCAGAGTTCCTCGTCCATCACCTGCGGTGTGGCGATTTCCTTGTAGCCACGACGGGTCAGCTGCTGGCGGACTTCCCTTTCGATCAGTCGCAGGAGAACTGTCCCGTTCGGCAGCCAGAACGGCATGCCGGGAGCTTCGTCACGAAGCATGAACAGATCTAGTTCCGGACCGAGCCGGCGGTGGTCCCGGGCCTTGGCCTGCTCGATTCGCTCCAGGTACTCGGCGAGATCATCCTTGGAAAAAAAAGCCGTGCCGTAGATCCGGGTCAGTTGCTCCCGATTCTCGTCACCACGCCAGTAGGAGCCGGCGACCGAATTGAGCTTGATCACCTTGATCCGCTTGGTGCCCGGACCATGAGGACCGCGGCAAAGATCCTCGAAAGAACCGTTTCGGTAAAGCGAAACCGTTTCGGCTCCCTCGTTGCTGACCAGATCCTTGATCAGCTCAACCTTGAATCTTTCGTCCTGGGCTTCAAAGATCCCGATCGCTTCGGCGACCGGAACGTCCCGACGCTCGAAGGTTTCGTCGGCCTTGATGTGGCGACGCATTGCGTCCTCTATCGCCGGCAGGTCCGCATCGGTGATCTTCACGTCATCCGGGAAGTCGAAGTCGTAGTAGAAGCCGCTCTCGATCGCCGGACCGATCGTCACCCGCGTGCCCGGATAGAGCTCCTGCACCGCGGCGGCCATCACATGTGCCGCGTCGTGCCGGATCAGTTCAAGACCTTCCGGATCACGGCTGGTGATGATCGAGATTTGCTCTCCGTCGGCAACCGGGGCACTCAGGTCCCGGATTTCATCCCCGACCTTGAGGGCCAGCGCAGCCCGGGCCAGCCCTTCGCCGATCGCCAGGGCGGCGTCGGCACCCGTGGCGCCCTTCTCCAACTGGAGAGGGGTGCCATCTGGCAGGTTGACGGTTATCGGGCTGGATTCGACAGGCATCGGCCAATCGTAGACGGATCAGCCGAGCAGTTCGTTCACCCGGGCGGCCAGCACCTCGTGGCCACGACGACTGGAGCGGCTGGCCGTCATGTTGAACCAGGCGTGAAGCATCGGCATCCAGTCGACGGTGACAGGCACGCCGGATTCAGCCAGTCGCTGCGCGTAGGCGTAGCCCTCTTCAAGAAGCGGGTCGGCGATCGCCAGCGAAACCACGGCCGGGGCAAGTCCCGAAAGGTCCCCGGCATAAAGCGGTGAGAGCCGCGGATTCCTTGCTTCCCCTTCCGGCACGAAGCATTCCTCAAACCAGTCCATCCGGGCCTTGGTCAGGTAGTAGCCGCTGGCAAAGGTGGCCCTGGACTTCATCGTCCCGGCACAGTCGGTAACCGGATAGATCAGCACCTGGCAGGCAGGCTGCGGCTCCCCGGCGTGTTTCAGGTCCAGACAAAGCACAGTCGCCATTTGCGCCCCGGCGCTGTCGCCAATCACACCCACCCGGGTCGGGTCGGCGCCGAATCGGGCCGGATCCTCCATCACCGACCGCCAGGCCAGCAGGGCGTCATCAGCCTGGGCCGGAAAAGGATTCTCGGGAGCGAGCCGGTATTCGACCGAAAGCACCCGGATACCCGCTTCCCGGGCAAGCCAGGCCGAGGCGCCACGATGGGATTCGACAGACCCCTGAACCCATCCCCCTCCATGGAAGTGGACCAGCATCGGACCGGCGAGTGGATCGGATTCCGGAGTAAAGAGCCGGGCCCTGAGGCACCGATCCTGCCCTGGGAGATCCCATTCCTGGCTTTTTACGCCCGGGACCGGCAGGCTGACAGCCCTTGCGAGAATCTCTGTCTCCCGGCGGGCTTCCGACGGTACGAATGAAGTGCTTCCGCCTTCGATGACGGCGGTGACCCTTGCAATCGCCCAGGCGTCGGGGCGAAGTCCGGCCGCCTCGGCCGGGGGCTTGCCGAAGATTTTGCCCATCAGACTGTCCGGGATGGCGAGGAGAGTCCGGAGCAGCAAGCCGAGGATTGCCGAAGCCAGCCTCATTCCGGACTCTGAACTCACGGGCCGTATCGTATTGGCCGCAACCCGGTCTTCGCAGCGCGGTTACATGAGAAGATGAATTCAATGTTCGGGAGAAGAAGCGCGCTGTGGCTCGCCGCCGCAGCTATCAGTGTCCTGTCAATCGGAACGGTTCAGGTGGCGACGGCCGCGGCCGAGGAGCCCTGCAACGGAGCGGTCGAGCTGTGCGGTCGGAGCCTGGACCAGGTGGTCCTTCCAGGCACCCACAACTCGATGTCAAATGAGGAGTACGGCTGGCTGCTCCCCAATCAGCATTTTTCCATCCCCACCCAGCTACAGAAGGACATTCGGGCGTTCTTGATCGACACCCATTACGGCAAACCCGACGGAAGCGGTGGCGTCATCAACTGGAACAACGCGACCGACGGCAATCCGGCCGGAGTCGCGGGCACCTATCTTTGCCACTCGTATTGCAGTCTTGGTGCGTCCGATCTGGCCGGTGAGTTCAGCAAGGTCGCGAGCTTTCTTGCCGCGAACCCGCGTGAAGTGCTCGTCTTCGTTGTCGAGAACGGAATAAACCCGAATGATTTCGCCACTGCGGTCACTGCCAGCGGTCTGATCGGCTACATCTACACCGGTCCGACCTCGAGCTATCCGACGCTCGGACAGATGATCGCCACAAACCAGCGAGTCGTGATGCTTTCCGAAGGCAACACCGGTTCTGTGCCCTGGTTCCACAACGGTTACGCAGGCCCGATGCAGGAGACGCCATATGACTTCCGGAAAAACGAAGCCGGTGATCCGATGACCACCGCGCAGGGCATGGACCTTCTGACGAATCCGCTCACTTTGAATTCCACCTGTCGCCCGAATCGCGGCGGCCAGAGCGGGCCGCTCTTCCTCATGAACCACTGGGTCAATGGCACTCTCGACAATGGTGACCCGATCTCACCCGATCCGGCGGTGGCCGACGTGCTCAACACGAAGGATTTGCTGGTCAACCGGGCCCGGGCCTGCGAGCAACGCCGCGGGAAGCTCCCGACGATAGTCGCGGTGGATGATTTCGGGAATGGGGACCTGATCGGCGCGGTTGACAGCCTGAATGGCATCAGCCGTCCGATCGCCCCAACCACTGTTCCGGAACCGGTCGGTGCGCTGCTTGCCGTGAAGAAACCGAAAAGCGCCAACGTCAAAGCTGGCAAAGTTGCGATTTACCGGGTTTTCGTCCGTAACACAGGTGACACGGATGCTGCGGGTGTCAGGGTCTGCGCCAAGGCGCCGGGCCGGCTTGCACGTCGCAGCAGTTGCGCCGTGTTGACCGTCAAGGCCGCGGGCAGCCGAACCGCAACGGTTCGAGTCCGGACGCGTGCTTCAGCGGCAGGCCGCGGGACCGTGAAGTTCACGGTCAAAGCGGGCGACGTGAAGCTCGTGACCAAAGCTGGTCTGGTCGTGAAAAGGAAGTCCAAACGCAAGTCCGGCAGGTAGCCGGTCCGCGGAACGCGAAACCCGGCCCAGAGGGCCGGGTTTCTGTCTCCAAGTGGGCACAACTGGGCTCGAACCAGTGACCTCCACCGTGTCGAGGTGGCGCTCTACCAACTGAGCTATGCGCCCGCGGACGAAGAGCCTAGCGCAGCACCGCAACTAACCGCCTTGCCGTGTTCTTCATCGAGGAGAAGCAATGTCGGTTCGGTCCAGTCGAGGAGAGATTTGAACTTTCAGCTCGTTGTGAAGTGGTTGTCCTTCGTCCTGCTGGCATGTATCGCCGGACTTTCCGGTTCCCTGCCGTCCGGTGCGGGTGCCGCCAATCCGGTACGGATCGAGGTGCTCTCCAGCCAGGCCAACCGGGTGACCGGGGGCAACGCGCTGATTCGGGTTACCGCCCCGACTCTCGCCACCCGCAGCCAGATGGTCGTGCGGCTGAATGGCCAGGTCGTCACCGGGTCGCTACGGGCCGAATCCGCGAATTCACGGCGTCGGACCGGACTGCTCACCGGGATCCGACGGGGACGAAACTGGATCACCGCCTGGGCCCCGGGCCAGAACTCGGGCTCCCGCCTTGCGATCTTCAACAGCGATCTCCAGGGACCGCTGCTTTCCGGCCCTCTCCAGCAGCCTTTTTTCTGCACGACCGAGGCCCTGGGGCTGGGTCCGGCCCTGAACACCAACTGCTTTGCGAACACAAAGGTGAGCTGGTTTTACCGTTCGTCAAGCAACAACTTCAAACTTCTGGCCAGTCCGACCGATCGTCCGGCCGACCTGGTCCAGACCACGACCCGGACCGGGGAGACTGTCGACTACGTGGTCCGCCTCGAACAGGGTGTGATCAACCGGGCGGTTTACAACTTCGCAACCCTGGCTGCCGACGGCCGGATGGGCAATGGCTGGAACGGAAGGTTCTTCTACCTGTATGAGGGAGGCTGTTCGACCGGCCACCAGCAGGGCGAGGCAGCCTCTAAAGGATTGAACGATGATCTCCTGCGCCGCGGATTCGTCGTTCTAGGTTCGAGCCTGAACGTTTTCAATACCTCATGTAACGACGTACTCTCGGCCGAGACCACCTCAATGGTGAAGGAACATGCGATCGAATCGCTGGGCCGGCCGGATGTCTGGACGGCCGGAGCGGGTGGTTCCGGCGGCTCGATCCAGATCCAGATGATCGCCCAGAACTATCCCGGACTGCTCGATGGGCTCAATCCCGGGGCCAGCTTCCCGGACAACTCCTCACCCGATTACCCGGACTGCTGGCTGCTCGAGAACTACTTTTCCGGCAACGTCGAGGGCCAGAGCCTTTCCGGCGCCCAACGCCGTGCGATTACCGGGATGACCCCCAGCGCCGGCGGCTGCAGCAACCTGGCCAATGGCGCGGAAGTAGTCAACGCAAGCGACGGATGCATCGAGACGATCGTCCCGGTCTCGGTGATCTTCGACCCACTGACCAATCCGGGAGGTGTTCGCTGCACGATCTGGGACAACATGGTCAACATCTACGGCACCGACCCCGACACCGGGTTCGCCCGCCGAACCTACGACAACACCGGAGTCCAGTACGGCCTTCAGGCCCTCGAGGAAGGCAGCATCAATGTCAAGCGGTTCCTTGACCTGAACGAGTTCATCGGGGGCTTTGACAACAACGGAAACTTCCAGGCCGGACGCTCGGTCGCCGACCCGGCTGCTCTCAGGGTCGCCTATGAGACCGGCCGCATCAACCAGGGTGCGGGTGGCTGGTCTTCGGTCCCCGTGATAGACCAGCGCAACTACCAGGACGACAACCCGAACGGCAATGTCCATCAGTACGTGAATACCTTTCGCCTGCGGGCGAGGCTGGACCGCTTCAACGGCACCCATGCCAACCAGGTGATGTTCCGGGCGATGGGCAGCAGCAACGTTCAGCCGATGAGCGCCGCGGCAACCGACATCCTTTCGGACTGGCTCGATGCGATCGCCAGCGACAGTTCGACCAGACCGCTGGCCGAGAAAGTCATCGCCAAAAAACCCGCAAATGCTGTCGATGCCTGTTGGATCGGCGGCAATCGGATAGACGGTGAAGCCGCGATCGGTGCGACAAATATCTGCCAGACCACCTTCCCACCGCATTCGTTGCCGGTGAACCGGGCAGGCAGGCCGCTTGATTCGATCACCGCCAAATGCACTCTGAAACCTGTCAATCCAGCCGACTACGGCAGTCTCACCCCGGAACAAGTCACCCGTCTGAACCAGATCTTTCCCGGCGGGGTCTGTGACTGGTCCCGGCCCGGGCCAGAAGAGACGACAGTCCGGGGCACCAACATTTCCTTCGGCCCGGCGCAGAATGTGACCGCGGCCAACCGCCGGCTCGGCCTGCGCCTCAACCGCAACAGGGTCAACCGCAGTCGCCGCGGGGGAATAGTGACCGCCACCGCCACACTCAACCCCTGCCCGGCCGTCACTTGGCAGCGAGTTGGCTTCCAGCGTCGAATTCGCAAGAACCGGCGATGGGTCTGGGTAAATGCCGGATCGGACATGGCGCGTGGAAATCATTGCCGGGCCAGTACCCGGATCCGGCGCATCCACAACGAGACCCGTATCAGGGCCAGGGTGCTGGCGATCACGGGATTCCGGGCAGCGAACTCTCCGGTTCGGACCGTCAGGGTCAGAAGAGCCAACCGTCACCGCAGGTAGGTCGAGGCGACGGATATACTGCTCCGACTTCGCGGCTGTAGCTCAGTTGGCTAGAGCGTCTGCTTGCCATGCAGAAGGTCGAGGGTTCGAATCCCTTCAGCCGCTTCCGGGACGCCCCTGAGGGGCCGTCCCATCCGGCGCCTTGGCGGAGTGGCTACGCAGCGGCCTGCAAAGCCGTTTACACCAGTTCGATTCTGGTAGGCGCCTTTCCGCTCTGCGGCCGGACCGGATCAGGAAGCGGCGTCGAGCGCCTGATTGACGAGAGCGTCGGCTTCCGCATTCTGTTCACGGCGGACATGACTGATGGACCAGCTCCGCACCGAGGCCAGCGCTTCTTTCGCCTCCGCATGGAGGGGCTTCATGTCGGGATGTTTGACCTTGTACTGCCCGAGCATCTGTTTGACCACCAGCTCGGAATCTCCGCGGATTTCAAGTTCATCTCCGCCCATGTCCCTCGCCATCTGAATCCCCCGGACAAGTGCCTTGTACTCGGCGACATTGTTGGTTGCCTCACCGATCGTCTCACCGAGGTCCTGGAGGACATTTTCTTCACCGTCGCGCACCACTATTCCGATTGCGGCCGGACCAGGGTTTCCTCGCGCACCACCATCGACGTTCACGATCAGCTTCATGGCGGGGAATCTACCCGGCTCAGGCGCGGGGATGACTGCCGGAGTAGGCGTCCCGCAGCCTGGCGGCATCCAGGTGGGTGTAAACCTGCGTGGTGGAAATCGAGGCGTGGCCGAGCAATTCCTGAATCGTCCGGAGGTCCGCTCCACCCTCAAGCAGATGCGTCGCGAATGAATGCCTGAGAGCGTGAGGTGAAACACCACCGGCCGAGGCCGCGTCAATCATCCGCCGGGCGAGACGCCGGGAAAGGTCCGAAGCCGAGAGTGGTCGGCCATTTCTTGAAACAAAGAGGATTCGCACATCTGGATCCCTGACGAGCTCGGGCCGGGCCCGGGCCAGGTAGAGCTCAACCGCCTGACGTGCCGGTTCACCGATCGGGATCAGACGATGTTTGGATCCCTTGCCAAGCACACGGACGAGTTCATCATCGAAATCGATTGAGTCCAGCGTCAGGGTCCGCAACTCTTCACTGCGCAATCCACATGAATAAGTCAGTTCGAACATGGCCCGGTCGCGCATATCCAGCGAGGTGATCGCCGGAACCCCGTCAAGCAGCGAAGCCATCTGCGCGGAGGTGAGGACCTGCGGCAGCTTGGCTTTGGACCTGGGCGCCGAAACCAGGTCTGCCGGGTTTTGCCCGACCCTGGCCGTCCTGAGCAGAAAACCGTAGAAACTCCGGATGGCGGCAAGTTTGCGGGCGACGGTCGCTGGCGACCGTCCCGCCGCTGAAAGCGAAGCCGCGTACCGCCTCAGATGCCGGTGGGTGACCTGTTCGGGACGGAGTCCTTCCGCAACCGCCCAGTCCCGCAGCTGGCCCAGGTCTCTCGCGTAGGCCGCAAGTGTCCGGGAAGCTATCCCCCCCGTGATCTGATCACGCCGGAAGAGAACGAACGCATCCTGCCAATCCGGGCAGGATGCCGCGTTAGGGGGATCAGCCGATGTAGACGGGAGTGCCGACATCGACACGGTCGTAAAGGTCGATTACGTCATCCACACCCATGCGGATGCAACCGTGGGATGCGGCGCTGCCGAGCGAACCCGATTCCGAAGTGCCGTGAATGCCAACCGAGCCGTTGACCCCCAGCCAGCGGGCCTTCAGCGGATTCTCGGGTGAGCCACCCGGCACCACCTGCCCGGCCATGTCACCCGCCCAGTCCGAGTTGGGGACGGTCCAGACCGGGTCAACCTGCTTGCTCTGGATCGTGTAGAGACCGGAAGGGGTGTCATAACCAGCCGCACCGAGCGCCACCGTGTAAGTCTTGGCCAACTCGAGGTTCTTCCAGAGCTTGAGCTGGAATGTGCTGCGGTCAACCGTCAGGTAGGTCGGATACTTCTCAGCCACCTGGCTGGTGGTCACGGTCGGCCGGGTCACGTTGACCTTGGCGACCAGGGTGCGGGAACCGCGTCCCTTGTCAAGCAGGGTGTGGAGCTGCTCACTCAGGAGGTTGTCGCGAAGCTTGTAGCCGTTTTCGGCCTTGACCACCGAGAGCGAGTCGGGCCCGGCAGCAACCGACGCATCAACCGGGTCTTTGACGATCCCGTCAGCCACTTCCTTGACGAAACGATTGACTGACTTCTCCGAATAGGCAACGTTGACCGGAATCGCCGCCTGTACCTCGCCGCCTGTGATCTCGCGAAACACCCTGGAAGGCAGTGAACCTTCACGGCTCTCCTCGAAGGCCCGGTCAATCGCGGCGTCTATGTTGGCCCGGATCTTCAGCTGCTTGGCGGGCAGCCTGAACTCCTCTTTCCGGAATTTCACGGTCACCGGCTTGCGCTGCGGGGCGAGAACCTGGTTGGAAAGTGCCTCGGTTGCCTGCTCACGGTCCATTTCACTGAGGTCCACTCCGGCGACAGTGACGCCATTGGCGATCGTGTCCTTCCGGGTGCCGTCATAGGCGTATGCGGCGACGGCCCCGCCGAGGAGAAGAACAACCGCTACGACTGTTGCTACCTGCGCCTTGCGCCCCACTGCTTTCCTGCTCTCTCAATGGTCGAATGAGTACTCGTTCAGATTGTAGATACCTCGTGGGCCGGGCAAAACCCTTTCCGTGCTTCGAAACACGCATTGCAGTCAATTGGTGTGCTGCCTGGGCGAAATGACGAGGCTCCCCGCCTGCAGGCGACCCCGATCGTCAGGGGTCCGCTGCTGCACCTAGTCCTGAACGGGCGGAGACGGGTCGAACAGGGCAGCATCCTCGCGACCCGGATCGCTGCGTGTGCGGTCCACGTGAGGACTGTGACGGAGGAAGTCCTCGACCGCAGGCTCGTAGCTGTATTGACGCTCCTCGCGCCCAGCCACCGGGTCGAGTCGCAGGCGGTCACGCAAATGGAGAACGGTCTCCCTCGAGGTGTAGCGAAAGTGAAATCCGGTCGCCTTGATAGCCCGGTTATCGATGCCCCGGCCGAACCGGAGCTGGGCGAGCATTTCATCGGGCAGGGTCATCCCAAGCCGGCGGAGTGCCATTGTTGCGACCGAGGTGCCCCACGGCGGGATCACCGGCAAAGGCCGTTTACCCAGCAATGAGATAACTTCCGAAAGTGTCAGGACACCGTCACCGGCGACGTTGAACAGCCCGGGCAGGTCTTTGATCACAACATGTTCGAGGGCGTGGACTACATCCACCTCGTCGACAAACTGGTAGCGGGGATCAAAGCCGGCGATCATCGGTACCGCTGGCAGGGCAAACAACTGCACATGAGACGTGTCGACCTCGGCCCCGAGTACGTTGGCGAAACGAAGCGTCGAGACGGTCACCCCCGGCCGCTGGTCACGGAACTCCGCCACCGCGGCTTCGGCCTCGACCACATCCCGCTCCACCCTGGTCTTCGGTTCGTACTTGCGCGACATTCCCTCGCTGAAATATGCCGGGTCATCCTGGGCACATCCGTACCAGTGGGCGGAACTCTTGAAGACAAGTTTCCGCACCGGCGAGCCTGAGGCCGCGCAGGCGGCGAGAATGTTCAGGGTCCCGATCACGTTGTTCTCGTGGATCGAGTCGGGCCGGCGTCCGTCCGGTCCCCGCACCGAGTCAACCATGAGCCTCGTGTCTACCACCGTGTCGATCCGGGCCGCCCTGACGATCTTCTCGATCAGCCGGTGCTCGGCTCCGACCTTCACATACTCGGTCCGTTCCAGTTCGCGGGTCGGTTCGCGCGAGTCAACACCGATGACCGTCTCGATCCGGGGATTGGTCTCCAGGGCTGCCGCCAGCCGCCCGCCCCAATAGGTCGAGAGTCCGGCAACAAGTACCCGGCGAGCACCTTTCACGTCTTCCTCCACCAGACCATTCTTGCAGGACTGCCCGGGATCGAGGAGGTATAGAGTCGGAATCCGTGAGTGAGCACGACGGATTGATTTTCGAGCACGAACCTCCCGCCCCGGTGCACGACGACTACGGGGTGTCGGACGGACGCTGGCTGACGATTGACTGGACCGAGCGACTCCGGGAAGTCACGGTGAACTCGGCCCTCGGTCAGACCCGGGTCAGCTATGTCGACCAGGGAGAGGGTCCGCCGATCCTTCTGGTGCATGGGCTCGGCGGCAGCTGGCGAAACTGGCTCGAGAACATCCCCTTCCTTTCCGACAATCACCGTGTCGTGGCTCTCGACCTGCCGGGGTTCGGATTGAGCCCTATGCCCGAACACCCGATTTCGATGGCTGCCTTTGGCGATCTGCTCCTGGCTTTTGCGGATCAGCTGGGCCTGGGACAGGACACCTATCTGATCGGCCATTCGATGGGCGGGTTCATTTCAACAGAGGCGGTTACCAGGGCCCCGGAGCGTTTTGCCCGGCTCAGCCTTGTTTCCGCGGCGGGTATCAGTTTCGTCAGCATGTCCGGCGCCCGCAAATCGGTTACCGCAGCGATCGTGAAGATGATGATTCCAGTGGCTGCCAGCCGGATGGAAAGAAACATGGGACGCAAGCGGTTGCGCTCCGCCTCGTTCGCCGGCGTGATCGCACACCCGTCGATGATCGGGCGCGAAATCCTCTGGGAGCTCGGCTACTACTCGACGCTCAGCTCGCCGGCGCTCTTTGAATCAGCCTACGCGCTGGGTGGCTACGACAACCGGGAAAGCCTGAGTGGCATTCGCATCCCGACCCAGATCGTCTGGGGGCAGCAGGACCGACTCGTCCCGGTTGGGGCCGCCTATTCATATGAGCGGCGAATCCCCGAATCCGAGCTTTCACTGATCGATGATTGCGGACATATGGTGGAGCTCGAACGGCCCGCCCGTTTCAACAGCGAGATCAGTCGCTTTGCCACTGCAGCGCCCCAATCTGCGGCATCCGGGAGCTGAACCGCCGGTCTGTATCAGACCGGCGGCAGACTCTCGGCCAGTCTTTTCAGCCCAATTGCGCCGTTATTGAGGCAATCTGACCCTGAATCGATTTGATTCGCTTGCGTTCAGCCGTCACTTTTCGGCGGTTCGCTTTCAGTTTGCGCTTCAGCTTCCTGCGCTGCTGCTTCGATCCGGCTTTCTTCAATTTGACAGAAAGCCTCTTGACGGTCTTCAGGTTCCTGGTCTGGCGTTTCTTCGCCTTCGCAAGTTTGGCGTTCAAGCCAGCCAGATTCGCGTTCAGTTCCGCGATTCGTTCCGCTTCCAGCTTGATCCGGTCGAGTTCCGCAAGGTAGCTGTCGGACTGTTTCTGCACGATTCGCAGAAGATTGCCTTCGGCCAGGTTGAACTCGGGCACATGCCAGTTGGTTCCGGCACCGGCAACTTCGCCGAGGTTCAGCCGTTCGTCCCCCGGCAGATTGATTTTCGCCACGTTAAGCCAGTGGGCTCCACCTTCCCGTTTACATTCGGAGGTGTAGTAGTCGGGGGCGCTGGCCCATGGTGACGAGGTCTCCGCTGCCGGGACACCAGACAGATAGTCGAGGTTGACAAGCGGCAGCATTGTGCCGTTGCTTCCGTCGAGTGCCGCCGGGTTGGCGCAGACGACTTCATACCTGCCGGAGTCCGGGCGGGCCTCCGGGTAGATCCAATAGCCGACATCAAGCCGCGAGAACATCGAACCGGCGCCTGGCACATCGGTGTAGGCCGAAAAGGCGATCAGACAGCCGTACTGTCCTTCCCTGGAACAGACAGGGACGTTCTCGTACATGCCACCGATGTCCTGCCCGATCGGGACGTAAATGTTCGCTCCGGGGGCAATCGCTCCGACGAAGCGCTCACGTAGCTTTGCGTCCTTGTCGACCATCTCGTCAATCAGGCGAGCCGTATGCGCGGAGCCCTGGGAGTGGCCGAGCAGGATGAATCCGCGACCCTGGTTGTACTTGTCGAGGTATTCCTGGAACGCCGCCTTTACGCTGGCATAGGCAACTTCCACATCGGGACTGTTGGCGCCCTGGTTCCCGTTGTAGGTGACCTGTCGGTGCATAGGCGCATAGACGTTGCAGACGGACGAGAACATCCTGGCCTGCTGGACCACGACCCGCCTGATCGGGGGGTCCTTTTCGAGGTCCGAGTTCGGGGTCTCCTGCTCGCTCTGGGTCGGATACAGGTAGAAGCAGTCGACCGGAGCTGCGGACGGACGCGTGTATCCGAGCGGCTCGGCAAGCTGTCCGGGTGCCGGCCAGGAGACGCCTTCCATCGTTCCGGCACAGAGGTCGTCGCTCTGGCCTGGCTTGCAGATCCAGACGGTTTCATCGGCCTGGGCAGCCCCGGGCCGAACCGAAGCGACGAGAACCAGGACGAACGCCAGCCCCAACAGGACCAGCAAACTGCGCAAACGTGATGCTTCCAGCACGGCTACCCTCTTCCCTTGAATTTTACTTCCCTTGAATCCTGCGCTACTTCTTCTGTTTGTTTTTCTTCTGTTTGTTCTTCTTGCGGTTCGCGGCCTTCTTCTCCCGATCCGCCTTCTTCACCCAGGCAGCTTCCTGACGGTTCACGATCGATACGAGGTTGCCGCTGGCATCATTTACCTCGGTCAGGTGGGTCCCCCAGATCCGGCCGAGAGGTTCACCGATCTTGGGTCGCGCATCGGACTCCCCGGTCAGGACATGGACGTTGAGCCAACTGGCCCGGTCAGTTTTCTGGCAGTTGGCGCTGTACAGATCCGGGAAGCTTGCCCAGGGCGCCTGGATACCGGTGAAATCAGGCAGAAGCGGACCGTAGATTCCCGGGAATGGTGCCGTGCTGTAGAGAGGCTTGAGGATTCCTTTTGATCCGTCCAGCCTGGCAGGGTTTACGCACATGACTTCGTAGGTATCCGGGTCGAGGTCCTCGGAGAGTGCCCCTCCGACCCTTCCGAAGAACGCATCGTCGGGCGGCGGCAATTCGAGGAAGCTGGAATAGGCGATGACGCAGCCCGTCTCGCCGGCTTTCGAGCAGGATGGAACTTTCTTGAAACTGCCACCGACCCGGCTGCCCTTCCTGACCGAGACGTTACCCCCGACCAGTACCGCCGAGACCAGGCGCTTGCGCAGATTTGGCTTACGGTCGAATGTCTCCTGAATCAGATGGGTGAGGTGACCCGCGCCCTGTGAGTGACCGATCAGGACGATTCCCCGACCCTTGTTGTACTTCGTGATGTATTCGTTCCAGGCCGACTTGACGCTCTGATAGGCGGTGTTCTCGACCTCAGGTGTGATGAGTGAACCGAGGATTGTGCTCACCGTGAACTGCTTGTAAATCGGAGCGAACATCCGGCAACCGGGTGTGAACCGGGATGCCTGCTGGACTGCGATCCCGCTGATCTCGGGGTCTTCAGTCAGGGTGGCGTTGAGCCCGGACTGGCCGCTCACGGTCGGATAGACGTAAAAGCAGTCAACGCGCCGGCTCAGGCGCGGCAAGGCCTTCGGGGTTGAAGTTGTGACGGCAGAGGTGGCATCGACCTGCGCTGTCAGCAGACTTCCCGGCTGACCCACACACGGGTCCCCGGCTCTCCCCGGCTTGCACAGCCATTTGAACTGTGGCTCTGCCGCCGCCGCGGGCTGCGACGCGAGCCCAATGAAGGTGAATGTAAATGCGATCAGGGCCAGTGCCCGGATGCTCCCTGCCTGAAACTTCATGTAACTGCTCCCCTCGATGCTGAACTTACGGTCCTGGCGTATTTCGCCATGACTCCACGATCATAGAGGGGCGCGGGAATTTTGTAGGTGTCGAGTCTCTGATCGACCTGTTCAGGGGTCAGATCAACATCCAGCCTGCGCTGGTCGATGTCGACGGTAATTTGATCTCCATCATGGATTGCGCCGATCGGTCCGCCCTTGACTGCTTCGGGCGCAACATGGCCGATCATCAGCCCACGAGTTGCGCCGGAGAATCGGCCGTCAGTGAGCAAAGCAACATGTTCACCCATGCCTTCACCGACCAGAGCCGCGGTGACTTGGAGCATCTCTCTCATGCCCGGTCCACCGGCGGGTCCCTCACCCCGGATCACGATCACATCGCCCTTCTCTATGTCTCCTCGCTTGACGGCTGCGAAGCAATCCTCTTCCTTCTCGAACACCCTGGCCGGACCGACGTGCCGCCTGCGTTCTGTGCCGGCAACCTTCACCACGGCGCCATCCGGACAGATGTTGCCGCGCAGGATCGCCAGGCCTCCCTGCGGCTTGAGAGGCGACTCGACCGGAAGCACTACATCCTGCCCCGGTTCTTCTTCTGCATTCTCGACTTCCTCGCCGATGGTCCGACCGGTGACGGTCATTTCGTCTTCGTGAAGCAACCCGCCACGTTTCAGGTTCCTGAGGATCAGCGGCACTCCTCCGGCCCGGTACAGGTCGGTCGCTACATAGCGTCCGCCCGGCTTGAGGTCAGCCAGCAGGGGGGTCCGTCGGGAAACCTCCTCGAAAGCATCGATGTCGAGCTCCACCCCGGCTTCCCTGGCTACCGCCAGCAAGTGGAGCACTCCGTTAGTCGAGCCACCCGATGCGCATACAGCCGCGATCGCATTTTCCAAAGACCGACGGGTGATGATCCGGCTTGGCCGGCGGTCCTCGGCCAGGACCCGCAGGATCATCTGACCGATCTTTTCAGCGACCACGCCCTTGTAATCATCCTCGGCCGGAACCATGGCCGAGAATGCCGGCGAAATACCCAATGCCTCGAACGCGCAGGCCATCGTGTTGGCCGTGAACTGGCCGCCGCAAGCTCCGTAACCGGGGCTGGCTACATCTTCGATTTCGGTCAATTCCTCTTCGGATATCTTCCCCGCGATGTGAGCCCCGATCGCCTCGAATACTTCGAGAATGCTGACGTCCCTGCCCCGGTAGGTGCCGGGTTTGACTGAACCCCCGTAGAGCACTATGGAAGGTACGTCGATTCTTGCGACCCCCATCACGGCGCCGGGAATGGTTTTGTCGCAGGCCGCGAGAGCGATAATGGCGTCAAACTGATAGCCGCGGGCCATCAGTTCGATCGAGTCAGCGACCATTTCGCGGCTGACAAGCGATGACTTCATCCCCTGGGTGCCCATGGTGATTCCGTCCGAGACCGCCACCGTGTTGAACTCCATCGGGGTGCCGCCGGCAGCCCGCACGCCTTCCTTGACATGTCCGGCGAGATCCCGCAAGCCATAGTTGCATGGCATGGCGTCGGTCCAGGTATTGGCGATCCCGATGGTCGGCTTCTTCAGGTCATCGTCGGTCAGCCCGATGCCTTTCATGTAGGCGCGGGCGGCCGCCCGGTCTGGTCCGTCGAATACAGCCGACGAACGTGGGCGGGGCAGTGGCGAAGGGACGGAGTTTCCGGACATGGCCCAATACTACGACCGGCTCGAACCCTTCCCCCGGGTGCGACCATCAAGCGGCCTCAATCCTCAGGTCCGAGTGAAACTCCTCACCGGCCTCAATCCTCAGGTCGGAGTGAAACTCCTCAGCGGCCTCAATCCTCAGGCCCGGGGTCGACTTCAAGCGAGGTTGAAGAATGGAGCGCTATGTCGCCGATTCTTCAACCTCGCTGCAATAGCCCGAGGACGTTGACCGGACCAGGACCGGATCCGACTGTTTCGAGGCTGTCAGCGACTGCGCCGGAAGCGAGGACTCTTGCCTCACGGGCCGCTTCGGCCGGCCGCTTGCCGCGGGCGAGCATCGCAGCGAGAGTCGACGAGTGGGTGCAGCCGGAACCGTGGGCCGAACGGCCGGGATGCACCTCGCCCGCAATCTCGACCAGTTCCTGCCCGTCGTAGAAGAGATCGATCATCGCCTCGCTGTGACCGCCGGTCACTACCACAGCTGCGGTACCGAGCTCCAGTGTCGCCCGGGCGAGTTCGGCTTGTGATGCGCTCCTGGCAAGACCGGTTATCGCGATTGCCTCGGGAATGTTCGGAGTCGTTACGGATGCGCGGGGGATGATCATTTCGACCAGGGCCTGTCGGGCATCGGCGACCAGCAGATCCGCCCCACTCTCGGAAACCATCACCGGATCGAGAACCATCGGCACCCCGTCGAGCAGGTCCAGCGCTTCACTTACCGCTTCGATTGTCGGGCGGTCACCAAGCATCCCGATCTTGACCGCATCCACACCGATGTCATCCACGACTGACCTCACCTGCGCGACGATCATTCGCGGGCTGACTGTCTCGATCAGATCTACCCCGACCGTATTTTGCGCGGTGATCGCGGTGATTGCGGTCATTCCGTGAACGCCACAGGCCGCGAACGCTTTCAGGTCCGCCTGGATCCCCGCCCCACCGCCGGAATCAGATCCGGCGATGGAAAGGACGGTCGGAATGGTCCGATCACTGTTCACTGTCCGAAGGATAGGCGGCAAGAGAAGTACGCGTCCATGTGCCCACAGCCGATCCGCGCAAGTAGCCATTGATTTCGAGCCGGGCCATGGTCATCGCGACACTTGAGGTACTTTCGCCCAGCAGGTTCGCTACTTCATCTACGGTTCCGCTACCGCCCTCAACCGCGTCCAGCACCTCTCGTTCCTCCCGGTTGACCGTCGGCCCGAAGAGCGTCTGACCCGCACCGGCCCCGAGCATGCGGTCGAGTACATCCTGGCCGCCCCGGATCACGCCAGCACCACTGGCGATAAGTTCATTCGTTCCGGCCGCAGCTCCCGAGGTGACCGGACCGGGCACCGCCCCGACATCCCGTCCAGCGTCATAAGCCATCTCCGCGGTGATCAGAGATCCTGACTTCCAGGCGGCCTCGACCACCACCGTCAGCGCCGAGAGGGCCGCCATGATCCGGTTTCGTGCGGGAAAGCTCCAGCGCCACGCGTCGGCACCGGGGGGGAACTCGGAGATCACCAGACCCCGGTCAACGATCTGTCGATAGAGGCGGGAATGCGAAGCCGGGTAGGGACGGTCGGCGCCACAACCCAGGACCGCCACCGTAGCTCCCCGCTCAAGTGCCCCACGATGAACTGCCCCGTCAATGCCCAGCGCCAAACCGCTGATCACATTAAGACCCGCCGATGCCGATTCACGCCCGATAGAAGCCGCGACCTCCAGGCCGTAGCCGGTCGCTTTGCGCGCACCGACGACCGTCACCGAGTTGTCCATACGCAGCTCCTCGAGCCGGACCCCGCCTCCCCGTCCGATCAGAGCGACCGGGGCGTCAGTGCCATCTGCGAACCCCTCGGGAAACCTTTTGTCATGCCGGCAGCAGGACCAGCAATCTGCGTTGGCAAGCGAGCCTCGCATTTCTTCTTCCGTCAGGGATGCGTTCCAGGAAAGGATCTGATCCGCCTTCTTTGCTGCAACTACCTGAACCAGATCACTGCTTTCCAGCCTGAGCAATTCCGGAGTACGCCGGCCCGCTCTGTCATCAACTACGTTCTGTATCCAGGAACCCAGACGGCCGAGCAACCAGCTGCGACGCAGACAGTCGACACAAGCCGTTTCTACACCCACGCCAGACCCCGGGTTTGCTTCCCGCGTACTCATTCTGCTGTCCTCCTCCTGAACTGGATTGCGGTTGCCATGTGCTCCTCCCCGATCGTGGACGATCCCGCCAGGTCCGCAACGGTGCGAGCCACCCTCAGGATCCGGCCATGGGCACGTCCGCTGAGTTGCCAGCTCCTGTGAGCTTCGGCCAGCAACCCGGCTGCGGCGGCAGTCACCCTGAAATCCGCAACTTCATCAGGACCGGCTTCGGAGTTAGTACGCCCTTGACCGAGCCGTTCGGACATCAGCTTCCGGGCCAGAACCACCCTTTTTCGGACCTCCTCGGAACTTTCCCCGGCCGGTCCGGCGAGATCCCGGGCAGATGGCTGGGTGACCCCGACTACAAGATCAATCCTGTCGATCAGGGCGCCACTCAACGCTGCCCTGTAGCGACGAGCCGAGGCTTCCGAACAGCGGCACCGCGGGTCGTCTTCCCCCCGGCCGCAGGGGCATGGATTGGCCGCGGCAACCAGGGTGAACCGGCTTGGCAGGGTCTGTCGGCCCCTGGCCCGGGAAATGTTCACCGAGCCGGTCTCCAGCGGTTCACGCAAAGCCTCCAGTGAGGACCGACCGAACTCACAGAGTTCGTCCAGAAACAGAACCCCGCGATGAGCCAGCGTGATCTCTCCCGGGCGGGGAGGACTTCCACCACCCACCAGGCCCGCAGCCGAAACCGTGTGGTGCGGGGCCCGAAACGGACGGACCGAGCTCGGGACTGCATCACCGACACCACAGGCGCCGGCGATTCTCGCCACCTCGAGGATTTCATCACCTTCAAGCGGTGGGAGCACAGACGGCAAACGTCGTGCGGCCAGCGACTTGCCAGCTCCGGGCGGACCGATAATCAGCAGTCCGTGACCACCTGCTGCCGCAACCTCGACAGCAGCTCGCAAGTGACCCTGCCCCCTGAGGTCAGCCAGATCCGGCAGGTCGGTTTCAACTGAAAGAGGGGTCGGCCTTGCCACCTTCCCCGGAACCTCGCCATTCTTCAGACTGGCCAGCTCGGCGAAATTCTCAATCGTCAGCACTGTTATCCCCTCGGCAAGTGCAGCTTCGGAACCGTTCGCGACCGGCACAATGACTCCTCGCCGACCTTCCCGGCGCGCTTCCTCTGCCATGGCGAGAGCGCCGCGAACCGGCCTTACCGATCCGTCAAGAGCCAATTCACCTACGAGCGACCAGCCCGCCAGGGCCTCCGTTTTCAGCTCACCTGCCGCCCCGAGCAGGGCACCGGCAAGTGCCAGATCCATCGCCGGTCCTGCCTTCCTCAGATCGGCCGGGGCGAGACTGGCAGTGATCCGTTGAAGCGGAAAGTCAAATCCGCAGTTGACGATGGCGGCTCGGACTCGCTCCCTGGCTTCCCTCACCGCCGCATCTGGCAGGCCAACGATCTGGAAATTCGGCAATCCCCGATGGACGTCGACCTCGACCCGGATCATTCGGGCGGCAATCCCGTCGAGGGTGAACGAAGTGGTTTCAGCGAGCATGCGCCGAAGCTACGGACGATTCGCTCACATGTGGTTCGACGGGAGTAACAATTGCGAACGTGACAGCCAAATATCCATGAAATCGTGCCGACCAGCCCCGACCGGGGATCTAGATTCGTCGCATGGATCAACGTCGGACAACTGGAAGCTCAGCCGAGGAACTGGTGGCAACCCGGCTGCGGAGGCTGGGTTGGAAGATCCTCGCCCGCAACTGGAGGATTCGCGCGGGTGAGCTCGACCTGATCGCATTGACCGGACAGGTGCTGGTCATTGTCGAGGTCAAGTCCCATCACATTGGCGCAAAACGGGGTCCGACCTCACCGGTCCTCGCAGTAGGGCCCAACAAGCAGCGGAGGATCAGGCGCCTCTCCTCGGCCTGGATCGCCGGTCACGGGCGCAGGGTCGCTTTTCGCGAAGTGCGTTTCGACGTTGTCGGGATCACTTTTGACCGTGAAGGAGGTGTCGAATCCCTGGAGCACATCGAAGACGCTTTCTAGGAGCCGGATGGCTCCCAAGCCTCAGCGGTATGCGTCTGAGGCAAAAGAAAGACGGTGAATTGGCGATGGTCCGAGCAGCCGTATCGCGTCACGATGAGCAACCGAGGCGTACCCCTTGTGGCCTTCAAATCCGTAGCCCGCATACTTGCTTCCGGCCCTTGTCATACATCGATCGCGGGTCACCTTCGCAACAACTGATGCCGCGGCAACCGCAGCACTGGTGCTGTCACCCTTCACCAGCTTCCGGTGAGGGACGTCACAGCCCTTGAGCGCGAAGCCGTCAACCAGTGTGACGGCCTCCCGACCCGAACCAAGTCCTCTGATTGCCTCGGCCAGACATTCGATGTTGCTCACGTGAAGTCCGTTGGCGTCAATGTACCTGGCAGAGCGCATCACTACGACCACACGGAGCGCGCAGGAGAGCACCTCGGGATACAGCCGCTCCCTCGCCTTCGCGGTCAGCTTCTTCGAGTCGCGGATTCCCGCCAGGCGACCGCCTCCTTCGCTTTCCAGACAACCACGGTCGAGCAGTACCGCGGCCGCGACAATCGGGCCTGCGAGGCACCCTCGACCGGCTTCGTCTGCCCCGGCGACCAATGGCACATCAAGACCCAGGTCATGGCCGAACAGCTCGCCCGGAGCGGAAACCGCCGCGGGGCTTTCGATGTGACTAGAGGCCACCGATGCGGTTTGGCGGCCAGTAGGTGGCGAATGCCTTGCCGATCAGCCATTCTTCCGGAAGCGGCCCCCAGAAACGACTGTCGTCGCTGTGACCCCGGTTGTCGCCCATCATGAAGTAGTGACCTTCAGGAATCGTGATCGGGTTCGGCAGGTTGCAGCCTGAGCCCTCCGGGCCGCAGGGCGAGATTTCATAGCCATCTGGCTCAACTACTTCACCGTTCACCACCGGAAGGCCGTTGCGCACCGCGAGTTCATCGCCAGGACCGGCAACGATTCGCTTGATGAATGTCTCGCTGGAATGTTCAGCGGTCGGCTGAGGGCAAGGCTGATCCGGTTCATGCTCAGCACCACATTCATTGATGCCACCACTGTCGACGCCTGCCGGCGGATGGAAGACGACGACGTCACCGGGCTTCGGGTCGGTGAAATGGAAAATGAAGCGGTTGACAAGGATCCGCTGGTTGATGTCCAGAGTCGGTTCCATTGACCCCGACGGAATCTGGTACGGCTTGATCAGGAATGCCTGAATCAGCAGCGCAAGCCCGAGGGCCAGCGCCACGATCACGACCAGTTCGACGAAGCTCCCCCCGGCCGTTTTCGGCTTGGGGATCTTCGGGCTCAGACTTCTTCCTTCTTATCCTGCTCGCCATCTTCGGCGGGCTCATCGGAAGAATCGGCTTCGGGAGCCTCATCGGTCCCGGCTTCAGCAGAAGGTTCGCCGGCACTTTCGTCGGCAGCAGGTTCGTCGGCACTTTCGTCAGCAGCAGGTTCGTCGACAGCGACTTCGGCAGCAGGGTCCTCGGGCGCTTCGCTTGCTCCCGACCCGGCTTCAGCGGCTTCGGTGGCTTCAGATTCAGTAGCCCCGTCTTCGACCGCCTCGGTCAATTCCTCGATCGGCTCCTGAGCTTCACCCGAAGCATCGACGGCAGCGGAAGTGCCGACCATGTCCTCATCGATTCCCCAGCGCCGCTCGGCAACACGGGCAGCCTTGCCGACCCGGCCACGCAGGTAGTAGAGCTTGGCGCGCCGCACGCGACCGCGGGACGCAACCTCAAGCTTTTCGATCTTGGGGGAGTGAAGTGGAAAAGTACGTTCGACACCCACACCGAAAGACTGCTTGCGGACGGTGAACGTCTCGCGGACACCGGAGCCCTGGCGTTTGATCACCACGCCTTCGAATACCTGTGGGCGTTTGCGGTTCCCCTCGATCACGAGGAAGTGAACGCGAACGCGATCTCCCGGGGCAAAGGACGGAAGTCCTTCCCTCAGCTGGCTGCTTTCGATGTCCTGGATTACGGTGCTCATTGCTTAAAAAGACGGGCCCGGTTGAAGGCCCGCAGACGCGCAATCCTAGCGGAGGGACGCAACCGGCGTCATTCCGGTCCCGTTCATGAGGTAGCGGCCAATCCCTTCGCGAGACGAGACGTCTCGTTCCACGAAGGGATTGTTGCCTATCGCTCGCCCCGCTTGCGGCTCTGCTCAAGCCGCCATTCCCGCACCTTGGCGTGGTCACCCGAGACCAGAACATCAGGGATACCCCAGCCTCGATACTCGGGTGGCCGAGTGTAATGCGGATATTCGGGCATTCCATCGAGTGCTTCAGACCAGGATTCCTCTATTGCGCTGTCTTCGTCGCCCAGCGCGCCCGGCTGGCGTCGCATGATCGCGTCGGCCACCACCATCGCCGGCAGTTCTCCACCAGCCAGCACATACGGACCAATTGAAACCTCGTCATCGGCGAGATGATCGTGGACCCGTTGATCAAATCCTTCGTATCTGCCGCAAAGCAGGGCAAGACCCGGTTCGGCGGCCAGTTCGGTGACCAGGCTGTCATCAAGCATCCGCCCGGCGGGACCGAGCACCACGATTCGAGGCCTTTCCTCTTCCCCATAGAAGCCTTCAAGGGCGGCGTCAACCACATCGACCCGGAGAACCATGCCCGCACCACCACCGTAAGGTGCGTCGTCGACGCGCCCTCCCTTGAGGGGCGTCCAGGTCCGGTAGTCGCACAAGTTGAGCTCCGCCCCGCTCTCGGTCGCCTTGCGAACCGGTCGTTGCTGGCTGAACCAGTCGAATGCTTCGGGAAAGAGAGTGAAGATGTCGAGCTTCATCGATGCCCGACATTAGGCCAAATGGCCGACTCGGGTGAATCGGACGTCTCTAGGCCGACGACTCTCAGTCGAGGATGTCGACCAGGACGCGACGCTCTTCGCGCACGGCTGCCGCTTTTGCAACGGTGCGAATCGCGTTCGCTACACGTCCACCTCTGCCGATCACCCGGCCGAGATCATCGTCACCGACCGTGATCTCAAAAACGAGGTCGCCGTCTTCCTCGAGTTCTTCGACTTCGACAGCATCGGGATCCTCGACCAGGGCCCGGGTGATGTAGAGGAGCATCTCCTGCATCGGGCCGGTACCTGCCGCCTCAGCTGCCGGTGGCTTTAATGCCCTTGATCCGCAACAGGCCAGCGACACGCTCCGAGGGCTGGGCGCCCTTTTCAAGCCAGTAGTTGGCGCGTTCCTCGTCAACCACGATGGTCGACGGGTCTGTCTGGGCGTTGTACTGGCCAATCGTCTCGATTGTGCGACCGTCACGTGGTGCACGCTTGTCGGCGACGACGATTCGCCAGATCGGGTTCTTCTTGGAACCAACTCTTCTAAGTCTGATGCGGACTGCCATTGGACGCGGAATCGTACAGGTTTTGTCCGCCTGACCACGCTTTGCCCTATCTGGCCCACACGGTGTCACGATTTCGGTATCGAAGACCGAACCTAAGTCGTGACACCGTCCCCGGCGCAGTTGACCCGGCCACGTCTGGCCCAGTCGGCTCGGCCTTTCCCGCGCTGCCAGGCCGGCTCTAGCGCCGGCGGATCTTTGGCCTCTGGGTCTGGCCCATCATCTTCGCCATCTGGTTCTGGTCCGGCATCTGGCCATTTGCCATGTGCTTCATCAGCTTCCTCATCTGGTCGAACTGCTTGACCAGATTGTTCACCTGCTGAATTTTCGTCCCGGAGCCCTCGGCGATTCTGCGCCGACGCGATCCCTTGATGATCTGGGGCATCGCCCGCTCATGCGGGGTCATCGAAAGAATGATCGCCTCGACCCGGTCGAGCTCTCCGTCGTCAACTTCGACATCCTTCATTTTCTTCATCGCACCCATGCCGGGCATCATCCCGAGCAGGTTGCCGATCGGCCCCATCTTGCGGATCTGGCGCATCTGCTTGAGGAAGTCTTCGAGCGTGAACTGGCCCTCCTCCATCTTCCGCTGGAGTTCCTCGGCCTCTTCTTCGGAAACCTGCTCCTCGGCCTTCTCGATCAGGCTGAGAACATCGCCCATGCCGAGAATCCGGCTGGACATCCGGTCAGGATGGAAATGCTCGAAGTCGTCGAGCTTCTCGCCGGTCGAGGCGAAGAGGATTGGCTTGCCGGTGACCGCCTTCACCGAAAGCGCAGCACCACCACGCGCATCGCCGTCGAGCTTGGAGATGATCACTCCGTCAAATTCGGCCGCTTCGGAAAAGGACTCGGCGACCCCGACCGCGTCCTGGCCGGTCATCGCATCGACGACCAGCAACACGTTGTGCGGCTTGACCGTCTTGCGGATCCGGGCGAGCTCATCCATCAGCTCGCTATCAATGTGGAGTCGGCCCGCAGTGTCGACGATCAGAACGTCACGGCCTTCATCCTTCGCCTTGCCAAGGGCCCACGAGGCGATCTCGACCGGATCTGCGTCGGTGCCCTGCTGATAAACAACAGCACCGGCCCGCTTGCCGACTGTTTCCAGCTGCTGGATTGCGGCCGGCCGGTAGATGTCGCAGGCCGCGAGAGCAACGCTCTTGCCTTCCTTCTTCAGGAGCCGGGCAAGTTTTGCGGTGGCGGTCGTCTTGCCCGAACCCTGGAGACCGGCCATCAGAATGACCGTGATCCCCTTGTTGGAGAAGACGAGGTCACGACCAGCCCCGCCCATCAGTTCGGTCAACTCCTCGTTGACTATCTTCACGACCTGCTGGCCCGGATTCAGCGAACCGAGAACGTCGGCGCCGAGACAGCGTTCCTTGACCTTCGCGGTGAAAGCCTTCACGACCTTGAAGTTGACATCCGCTTCGAGCAGGGCGAGGCGGATTTCCCGCATCGCCTTGTCGACATCGTCCTCGGTCAGCTTGCCCCGCTTGCGGATGTCCCCGAGGGTTGACTGAAGGCGGTCTGAAAGCTGGTCAAACATGGACCGACAACCCTACCGACCTGTGGTGGAGGCGCGGCACGGTGGCACCCGAAAAAAGATCACGCTTCGCTTGCTGTCCATCTTCTTTCGGACACCCCGCATCGCACCCTCGGAACCAAGCAGGTGACCCGTGAATCGACAAGTCCCGCAGGGTTCGGGCCGGGGGTGTTCCCCAAAAGACTCCGGAATGAGGAGCTCAACGACGGTTGTTGGGGAACACCCCGCACCGCACCCCTCTACCCCGTTACTCGTCGGCCAGCAAGGCGCGGGAGAAATCTTCCGGATCGAAGGGGCGGAGATCTTCAAGGGCCTCTCCCACGCCGATCAGCTTGACCGGGATTGCCAGCTCGGTGGCGATTGCGAGAGTTATGCCGCCTTTGGCGGTCCCATCCAGCTTGGTCAGGACGACACCCGATACGTCAGTCGCTTCGGCGAAAGCCTTGGCCTGACGCAAACCGTTCTGGCCTGTGGTTGCGTCAATTGAGATCAGGGTTTCATGCGGCGCGCCGGGAATCTGCTTTTCGATTACCCGGCGGACCTTGCCGAGCTCGTCCATCAGATTGGACTGGGTGTGGAGACGACCGGCTGTATCGATGATCACCACATCCGAACCGCGGGCCTTCGCGGCGGTGATCGCGTCGAAGGCGACCGAGCCCGGGTCGGCCCCCTCGTTCGAACGGACCAGATCGGCACCCGCCCGGTCAGCCCAGGTCGCAAGCTGCTCGGCAGCGGCCGCGCGGTAGGTGTCGGCGGCACCCAGCAGGACGGACAAACCGAACTCGTTCTTGAGGTGCCAGGCGATCTTGCCAATCGAAGTTGTCTTGCCCGTGCCGTTTACCCCGGTCATGAGCACGACGGCTGGATCCTGACTCAGGTTGATCGGGGCCCGGTTGGTCGAAGAAATTTCAGTCAGGAGCCCGATCAGCCTCTCCTTTATCGCGGCACCGTCGGGCGGCACTGCTCCGGAATCGACCTCGTGTTCGAGCTTCTCAACGACCTGGGCTGTGGTCGTGGCACCGGCGTCAGCCAGGATAAGGGCTTCCTCGAGACGCTCCCAGGTTTCATCGTCAATCCGGTCGAAAATGCTGGAGCCGATCTCCTCGGCGAGGGCGCGGCGACTCTTGGAGAGGCTCTCCCTCAGGCGGCGGAAAGCGCCCATCTTCTTCGGGGCTTCCTCCTCGGCCGCCGGAGGCGGCGCGGTGTCCGGTACAACACGGTCGCCGAGATCGAGAATGTCATTCCAGGTCGTGCTCACGGATCGGATCTTGCCTGAATTCGGTGAGTGGCGTCAGATCCAGAAATTCTCGTCCCGGATGCCATCCTGACCTTCCGGCTTGCGGCCGCCGATGCGGATCATCTCCATCCCCTCGGACCCGGCCTCGAATGAACGGGTCAGTGAAAGGCCAACCCGAATCGCGTCCCCCGGTCCAACTTCGATGGTCTCGTCTTCAAGCCTGGCCCGACCACTGCCGGTGATCACCACGCAGATTTCTTTCTGGGTCCGGTGTCGGTGCCCTCATGGCATGCGGGCACCAGGTTCGTATGTGAAACGACTCACGCCGAGTTCGGGTGAACCGAGAACGATCCTGGCGAAGCGCTACTGGACGGAAACCCCTTCAGGATTGACGTCTTCAACTTCGGCGAAGTTGACCTTCTGCCAATGCGCCATCAGGCAGCTTCGAGAGAGGTTCCTTCGAGCGCTGTAACGCCCTTCGGCAGGCGACGCGAGATCACCTTCGTTACGCCATCGCCGCCCATGCTCACTCCGTAGAGCACATCGGCCGCGTCCATGGTCAGCTTCTGGTGGGTGACGATCACAAACTGGGTCCGGTCCGAAAACTCCCGCACCAGTTCCAGGAAACGATTGATGTTCGAGTCATCCAGAGCGGCCTCAACCTCATCCAGGATGTAGAAGGGACAAGGTCTGGCAAGGAAGACCGCGAAAACAAAGGCAAGAGCGGTCATTGCCTTCTCGCCGCCGGAGAGCAGGCTCATCTGGCGCATCCGCTTGCCCTGCGGCGTTACTTCAAGTTCGACTCCGAAATCTGATTCATTCGGTGTAAGGGGACCATCATCGTCCGCGATCTCCTCGTCGCCTTCCGGCTCCTCGCCTTCGGCGGCTGGGGCCGGAACCGGGCGAAGGTCCACCGACCGCAACCTGCCGGTACCACCGGGAAACAGCTGGGCGATCATCTGCTCGAAGTTCACTGCGGTCGCCTCGAAGGTTTCGTCGAAGGAACGCTTGATTTCCGCATCGATGTCACGGATCACCGCTTCCAGCTCGCGCATCGCCCGCTCAGTGTCTTCACGCTGGGCTACGAGTTGCTCCACATGCTGGAGCGCTTCCTCATATTCCTTCTTGGCCAGAGGGTTGACCGGCCCCAGCCGCTCGCGGCGTACCCTCAGGTTGTGGAGCCGCTTCTCAATCTGGTTGCGTTCATCTTCATCCAGCGGCTCTTCCGGCTCCGGGATCTCCGTTTCAAGCTTCTCCGAGATGCGGGCAAGCTCACCGGCCGCCTCGGCCCGGCGGTCACCGAGATGGGCCGCCTCAACCTCGGCGCTCGTGACCTGGTCAGCCACCGCGCGAAGCTTGGCCTGAATCTGAACTTCAAGATCCGAGCAGGCCTTGAGTTCAGCCGAGATCTCATCGGCGTCACCCTGATCCCCGATGACGGTCCGCTCGGCCCTGCCGACGCGGTCCCGGATGGCCTGGGCGGTTTCCCCGGCGGTCTTTTCAATCGATGTGACCAGCGACCAGATCTTCTCGACTTCCGCCATCCGCTCACCAAGCCGTTCGCGATGACGCTCTCCGAGCAGACCTTCCGCCCGGCGGGCGTGTCGGGTCGCTCGTTCCGCACCCGAGTGGACATCCGCCAGGGCTTCAAGCCGGCGGGATTCCGGGCCATCCGCCCGCGCCTGCCGCAGCCCTTCGGCGGCGGCCGCGAGACCTGCATCGACCTCCGAGAATTCTTCAACCAGCCGCTTGGCCCGTTCACTTGCGCTGCCGCTATTGCCAACATCCAGCGTGAGCGGGGCGAGTTCAAGCCGGAGCTCCTCGAGACGGCCGGCCAGACCACGGCCCAGTTCGGCGACCCGTGATGACTCGATCGAAACCTGCTCCTGGCCGGACCGGAGCATGTTCAGAATGCCCCAGATCGCGGTTCGCTCCCGGTCCCGTTCAGCAAACCTCTCCTCGGCTGCCCTGCGGCGCTCGGAAACCACACCGAGCTGCTTTTCCAGACCATCCCGTACGTTGCGTGCCTTGTCGGCCTCGGCTTTCGCCTGCTCCAGCCGGGCTTCACCGAAGCGCAGCTCCTCAACGACGAGCCGGCTCTTCAGTTCCAGCTCCTGATGCTCGATACGGGCACCGATCTCAGCCGAATTGGCCTGTTGCTTGAGCGGCCGGAGAGCTTTGCGCGCCTCGCGTTCGACGTCGAGCGCCCGGTCGAGATTGTCACGGGTGGCGATCAGCTTGAGTTCCGACCGGCGGCGGCGTTTGCGGAATTTCCCCAGGCCGGCTGCCTCTTCGATCAGCAACCGGCGCTCGCGGGGCTTCGAGTGGACGATTGAATCCACCCTTCCCTGGCTGATCACCGAATGCATTTCCCGGCCCAGGTTCGCATCGGAGAGCAGCTCGATGATGTCAGCGAGCCGACACTTCGCCCCGTTCATCCAGTAGCCGCCGTCCCCGTTGCGATCCAGTTTCCGGGTGATCGAGATCTCCGAGAATTCATCGCCGAGATGGCCGCCGGAATTGTCGATCACGACCTCTACTTCAGCTTCGGACCGGGCCCCTACATTCTTGCCTCCGACCGAGATCACATCCTGCATCGAGGTGCCGCGGATAGCGCCAGGGCTCTGCTCACCCAGCGCCCACAGCACAGCATCGGTGATATTCGACTTGCCGGAACCATTCGGGCCGACGATCACGCTGACACCGGGCGAGAAGGCCAGCTCGGTCTTCTCCGGGAAGGATTTGAAGCCCTTCATAGTGACTGAGCGCAGGTACATGTGAACTACAGATTGCCGGTTCCGCCGGACGGAGGCAACTCCGGTCGCCATCCGCTGAAAGCCGCGCTCTGACTGGAAATACCTGAAGTCCGCAAAGTGCAGGGGAAATCAGCCGGCAAGGTGACGCAGGGCGAGTTCAGCGGCAGCCTGGCCGGCCGCCTTCTTGCTTCGCCCTTCACCCCTGCCGATCTCCTCGTCTCGATAGATGACCACCACCTCATAGGTCCGCTGATGGGCCGGCCCGCTCGAACCGGCCACCACGTAGCTGACCGTCTCGCCCTTCCTGGCGGCTGCCTCCTGCAGGGCGGACTTGAAATCGAACTGTGTTTCCTGCACCGCCTCCATACGGGGCCGGAAAGCTCCGGTCACGGCGTTCGATGTCACCGTAAACCCGTAATGGACGTGGCAGGCACCGATCATTGCTTCGGTGATTTCCGGCAGGGGACGCTCCCCCTCCAGCAGCAACCGGGCGGGGGTCTGCTTTCCATCAACTTCGGAAGGATCAGCTGCGAGCAGCATCTCGGGGACTCCCAGCTCCCGCCCGACCTCCGCGCAAGCCTTGCCGCTGACCGTCTGATTGAGAATCTTGGTCAGCGCTCCGGCGCTCAGGTCCGGCAAAGTCCGCTGAAGTTCATCCACTACCGAAAGGCCGAGCACCGCATCGCCGAGCAGGGCCAGCCGCTCGTAGGAGCCGGTCCGTTGCGTCGCCCACGAAGAATGGGTCAGGGCTTCCTTTCGCAGCTGCTCCGGGAGACCTTCGATCAGTTGGCGAAGACCGGTGTTGTCAGAGAGGCCGCTGCCGTTGGCAGTGGTCGATTCCAGTTCTGCGTCCCGGTCACGCGCCCGTCTTAGCCAGGACAAAGTCAACGGCATCCTTCACGTTCTTGATCGTTGTTCCCTCCTGCTCGGAGATCACGATTCCATATTCGTCCTGGAGTTCCATGACCAGCACCTGGAGGTCAAGAGAATCCGCGTCGAGATCATCCTTGAAGCGGGTCTCCTCCTGAATCCGGTCGGGTGAGATCTCCAGTTCCGCTGCGAGATGAGTGCGGACCAGTTCCATGACATCGTCACGATTCATCACATGTTTCCTATCAGACGTCCCCGCCGGATTCGATCGATCCACGGTTGGCTCCGACCCGATGAAGCAACTCCTCGGTCAAGCCGGGAACGTCCACACGGGCAGAACGGGCCGCCACACGGACTGCATTCGCAACCCCTTCAGCGCCGGAGCTGCCATGACCTACTACCGCGGTTTTCCGCAACCCGAGCAAAATGGCCCCACCAGTCGTATCCGGATGAAGTTCCCGCTTCAGACCGCCGAGCGCCGGTTTCAGCATCAGGCCTCCGGCCGCAGAAAGCGGGTTCCTGCGAGCCGCATCGGAAATCGCGCCGACCACCGTCTTGACCGTCCCTTCCATCGCCTTCAGCACCACGTTCCCGGTAAAGCCGTCGGTTACAACCACGTCGGCTACAGCGGCGGGAACGTCCCGACCCTCGACGTTGCCGATGAAGTCGAACTCCTTCGCCCGGGTCAGTGCTTCGTGGGCCTCAACCACCTCGGCCCTGCCCTTGCCGGCCTCTTCGCCAACCGAAAGCAGGCCGACCTCGGGGCGCCGAACGCCCAGGACCGACTTCGAGAAGGCAGCTCCAAGCCAGGCAAACTGGATCAGATGCTGGGCCCTTACGTCCACGTTGGCTCCGACGTCCAGAAACACCACGGTGCGGCCCGGCAGCGGAACCTGGGCGGCGAGCGCCGGTCGCTTCACACCGCGAGAGCGTTTCAAACCGAAAAGCGAAGCTGCCAAGGTGGCCCCGGTCGACCCGCAACTGACCACCGCCTCCGAGTTTCCGGCCGCAACGTCGGCAACCGCCCTCACTATCGAAGACTCGGGCCGGCCCCGCACAGCAGCGACCGGATCATCTTCGTTTGACACCTGATCGGTGGTATCGATCAACTCGACTCCTTCGACGCCGTCGAGGTCGATCTCTGAGGAGGGCCCGAAAACCCTCAACCTGATTCCATCAGCGGCCGCAAGCCGGACACCGGCGGCCAGCACATCAAAGCCGGCTTCTACACCAAACCCATCAAGCGCGACCGCGGTCCCACCGAGATCCAACGCCTACCCGCTATTCGGGGGTGACGGCGCCGAAAGGCTGCTCTTTGGGAGCGACAACCTCACGGCCCTTGTACTGTCCACAGTTCGGGCAGACCCGATGCGGAAGCCGCGGGCTGTGGCACTGCGGACAGTGATTGACGCGGGCCTTGGCGGCCTTGTGGGTGGCGCGTCGCTTGTCCCGGCGGGTCCTTGAGGTTCGTTTCTTCGGTACGGCCATAAGACGCAGCAGTCTACTGCAGATCGCGAAGCTTCGCCCAGCGGGGATCAATGTTCTGACCGTGGTCATGGTCGGCCGGGTCAGCATCATTCAGGGAATCCCCACAGACCTGACAGAGACCGAGGCAATTCGGGCGGCAGAGAATCTGCTCGGGCAACGAAAGGATCAACGCATCGTGGGTCCAGGCCGAGACATCAAGTGTGCCCTCTTCCACGTAAGGACTGCTCAATTCGGCCGCGCTTGACTCATCTTCGTCTTCCTCGTCGGGCCTGACCCGTCCCGCACCCTGGACCGCGATCGGTTCGACCGGCTGGTCCACCTCCCGGGCATCAACTCGAACATCAGCCCTTGCCTCCTCGAGACAGCGGAAGCAGGGACCGACCAGGCCGACCTCGAAGCGGAGCCGCAGGGCGTAGCCCGCACTGGTCCGGGACACATCAAGCAGGAACCCCGGCTCGGCCGGGACCGGTTCATAGTCCTGCCCGCCAAGAGAGACCTGTGCCGGTGCCACTTCACCGGTGATTCGGGTCGCATCTCCGTAGGCAAGCCCGAGGGCGTCAAGATCAACCTTTTCGATCAGCATCTCTTTCCAGCATGGCAGACGAATACGATGGCCTGAATGAGCACCTCTGACGAATCCTCTTATCTCGACACGGTCCGGACCCAGGTTCCGCACTACGACGAGCTCCAGCAAGCAGCTGTGGAAGCCATCCCCTTCGAGCCGGCCGAGGTGCTTGAGCTCGGAATCGGGACCGGAGAAACCGCGTCCCGCCTGGTCAGCCGCTTTCCGCAAGTGAGGATCACCGGACTTGATTCGGACCCTGACATGCTCTTCAAGGCGAGGGAGATCGCACATGAGGTGAGTCTCGCCCGGATGGAAGACCCTCTCCCGGATGGACCCTGGGACCTGATTCTGTCTGTACTTTCGGTCCATCGCCTGACCGACGCGCAGAAGCTTTCCCTGTTTCGCCGGGTACGGGAGCAGTCAAAGGCCCTGGTGATAGGTGATTTCGTGTCGCTCGGGGACAACCGGGGCGAAACCGAAGTTCCCGGCGATGCCTACCCGGACACTGGCGAAGAACTCGCCAACTGGTGTGGGGGCGAAATCGTCTGGTCGAAAGACGATCTCGTAGTCATTTTCGCCGACTACCGCTGAACAGGTCACTCCAGGGCTCTGGCTGCCCTCGGGAAAAGCGGGCTTCGGCAGCAACCGGCGAAAACCGGATGCCTCGCGGCTACTCCTCGATTTCGTCCAGGGGCTCGTCGCGTCCCGCAAGCCTGTCCCGGCCTCGCTGAACCGCAGCGGTGAACTTCTGGAGGTTGACCTCAAGTGTGTTGAGGATTTCGTCGGCGTAGTCCTCGGCACCAAGGCGTATCTCGCGCTCGCGGGCCCTCGCATCCTCGACGATTTCGTCGGCTGCCCTTTCGGCCTGCTTCGTAACTTCCTCATCGGAAACCAGCCGGGCCTGCTGCTCACGCGCTTCGCGGACCACGCGCTCTGATTCCCGCTTGGCCTCCTCAAGCATCTCCTGCCGCTCCTTGACGATCCACCGGGCCTGCTTGATCTCCTCCGGGATCGTGGCACGCATCTGATCGAGCAGGTCGTAGATTTCCTCGCGATCAACACGAACCTGATCCGTGAGCGGGACCGGGCGTGCGTTGTGGACGAGGTCATCGAGCTTGTCTATGAGAACGAGGACATCCATGCGATGCGTAACCCTATGCGTCTCGGTGGTTTTGCGGGGGATAAGTGCTCATATGGTGAAGATTCTGCATGGAATCTCCCATTCCTTGTTTGTGCCCGAATGACACTAACTGCGACCCAGTCTATCCGCCAGAGCGGAGGCAACCGGTGCCGGCACCAGATCACTCACGTCACCGTTGAAGGTTGCCATTTCCTTTACACCGGTCGAAGAAAGGAAGCTGTACTCGGGGCGGGCAAAAACGTAGATGCTTTCGATCTCCGGATCGAGCTTCGAATTCAGCTGGGCCATTTCGTTCTCGTATTCGAAGTCGGAAATCGCCCTGAGCCCCTTGACTATCGCCTGGGCACCGTTCTTTCTTGCGAATTCGACCAGCAGCGTGTAGAAGGCCTGGACCTCGATGTTGCCCAGGTGGACGGTGGCATCCTCGATGAAAGCGATTCGCTCCTCGACCGTGAAGAGAGTCTTCTTCTTGCGGATGGGCTGGTTCACGACGCCAACCACGACCCTGTCAAAGGTCCGGGAGGCTCGGCTGATGATGTCGAGGTGACCGTTGGTCACCGGGTCGTAGCTTCCCGGGCAGACAACGACTTTCTCGGCTTTCTCGTTCATTCGGCTGGCGTTTTTTCCTGGGACGGGGACGGGGCTCGGTGGAATGTAACCACCGTGCGTCCATAGCGTCGCTCACGCACCATGTCGAGGGATGGAAATTCCAGCGGTCCCCTATTGTCGGATTCAGCCACAACCCGGCCACCCGGCGTGAGCAACCGGCCCAGTTGCGGGTCCAGCAGTTCCGCCACCTGTGTCGCCGTCCGGTAGGGCGGATCCAGAAAAACGAGGTCAAAGGCGCCCGCCGGGGCCAGGGTGATCCAGTCGGTTGATTCAGCCCTGATCAGTTCGATCTCCCCGGTCAAACCGAGGTTGTGAACGTTGCCCATCGCCGGCCTGGTGTCCCGGTCAACCAGCACCGCCGAGGCGGCCCCGCGCGAGATAGATTCGATACCCAGGGCGCCGGTCCCGCAGTAGAGGTCGAGCACTTTCATTCCCTCCACGTCTCCGAGCGCGGAGAAGATCGCCTCGCGCACCCGTTCCGAAGTCGGCCGAACCTTCCAGCCTTTCGGGGCCAGCAGTTGCCGCCCGCCGAGGCGGCCCGAAATAACCCTCATGCCGCTGCCTCCTCCCCGGCTTCCCCGGGACCGATTGATGCGCTCAGCAGTTCCAGTTCCAGTTCATCCATTGAGGCGAGATCCTGCCGGGCAGTTTCGAGAAGTTCGATGTCGCGGGGCAGCGCAGCTACCCGGAACCGTGGCAGGCCATGCTGGCGGGTGCCGGCGACTTCGCCCTCTCCCCTCATTTCAAGATCCAGTTCGGCCAGCTTGAAGCCATCACTGGTGGAGGCCAGCGCCCCGAGCCGCCTTGCTGCCCGGGGACCCGAACTCTGGCTGAACAACAAGCAGCTGCCTCCGTGAACACCTCGGCCGATCCGGCCCCGCAACTGGTGGAGCTGGGAGAGGCCAAAACGGTCGGCCCCTTCGATCACCATTACGGTCGCGTTCGGAACATCGATCCCTACCTCGATCACCGTGGTCGCAACCAGCACATCGATTCGCCGGTCGGCAAAAGCAGCCATGGCAACCTCCTTCTGGGCCGGCTTCATCTGGCCGTGCAGCAGACCCACCTCATAGCCGGCCAGCTCACCGTCGGAGAGACGCTCTGCCTCGGCCGCGGCCGCCCTGCCCTCGACCATCGGCGATTCCTCGACCAGCGGGCAGACGATGAAGGCCTGTCTGCCCCGGTCCAGTTCCGTCCGCAGAAGATCGAATGCTTCGGATCGCCGTGCCTCGGAATAGACCTCGGTTGTCACCGGAACCCGGCCGGCAGGAAGTTCCCTGAGCGTCGTCACATCCAGGTCACCGTATTCGGTGAGGGCAAGGGTCCGGGGAATCGGGGTTGCCGACATGTGAAGCAGATGAATCCCCTGCCCCGGAGGAGCCTTCCGGTCGAATCCTCCCCGCTGCCTGACTCCAAAGCGATGCTCTTCATCGACTACGGCGAGGCCAAGTCGCCTGAAACGGACCGGTTGCTCCAGCAGCGCATGGGTACCGACCAGGATTGCGATTTCACCCTCCGCGAGACCGGCCAGCAGACCGGCCCGCTCGGCTGGACGGGTCGAACCGGTCAGCAGAGCTACCTTCACGCCGGTTCCTTCGAGCAGGGCCGCGAGGGTCGCAAAGTGTTGCCCGGCCAGCACCTCGGTCGGAGCCATGAATGCTGCCTGGGCGCCGCTTCCGACCGTTTCCAGCATCGCGTGGATCGCGACCACAGTCTTGCCGGAACCAACTTCCCCCATCAGTAGCCTGCCCATCGGTTCGGTCCCCGAGATCTCACTACTGATCGTCGCAATCGCATTCCGCTGGTCACTGGTCGGGTCGAAGGGCAGGTTCGCGAGCCACTTCGAAGCGAGCCCGCTTCCCCCGTCCAGTTGCTCTGCCCCGCCCGCCCTTTGTCTGTGCCTGAGTCTCCGTTCCCGGATCCGAACCTGGCTTTCCAGCAGTTCCTGATAGGCAAGCCGCCTCAGCGCCGTCCCGGCTCGCTCTTCGCCGGCTGGAAAGTGGGCTTCACGGAAAGACTCGGTCAAGCCCGCGAATTTCAGGCCAGGCACGTTTTTTCTCCTCATCAGCCGGGCCGGGAGAGGATCTGGCAGGCCGGATGCAAGCCGACAGGCTTCAAAGGACCAGCGGCGCCACCGACCCGGACCGATCTCGCCACCCGAGGAATGTGCCGAGCGAAGAGCATCTGCTGCGAGCCCCGGTGGCCTGGCAGCGCCTGACTGCCAGGCAACGGTTTCATCGGCCCGCATTTCGATGGCCTGGCCCTGCAAGGGCTCGGAAGCGGACACCACCAGGCCGTTCTTCTCCATCCTTCCTTCCAGATACCAATAGCTGTCGGCAATCAGCTTCTCAGCCATCCACGGCTGGTTGAACCAGACTGCCTTGCGGGCACCGGAATCATCGGCGACCCTTGCCTCGACCACACTGAACCGGCGCCGCCTCGTCCTGACTTTCCGGGCCCGGACGATCCGGACTTCCACCGCGGCCGGCTCACCCGGTTCGAGATCCTCCAGAAAACCGGTGCCCGGCCGGTGCCCGTAGGCTCTTGGAACCCGCCAGAGCAGGTCGCCGACCGTTTCTATTCCTGTTTCAGATGCCAGGGCCCTGAACTTTTCGCCGACTCCGGGAATTAACGAAAGATCCCGGTTTGCGAGCGAAGGTTGCCTCCACCGGATGCCGGCCGCAAGCAATTCTTCCCGGCCGGGGCGGTCGCCAGATCCACCGCCGAAACGGGGCGGCGGCGTGGACGGCAGAGTTGCCGCGGTCACTGAGCGGCTAGCAGCCACCACCAGCTCGGCTGCCCGCCCTCGTGGAGCTCAAGCTCGACCCCGTTCGGACTGTGGTCACCAATCTGGTCCAGAGGTATCGGCGCGCCATCCCCGGCGATTACGGTGACCAGCTCGGCATCGGATGAGAGTCTTTCAATGGTCGAAGCCAGAGTGGAGCCGGAGCCGCCCCAGGCGACAATCTCCCCGTCCTTGAATCCGACCGCGTCGCCGCGGCGGAACCGGCCCTGGGCATCATCCCGTCCGGCTGGCGCAACGCCACCCACGGTTATGCCGGCGACCGCTTCCTCCAGCCGCTTCCGGTTGGTGTCCAGATCGGCCTCGCCGCTGAACTCGATCAGGGCAAGCAGCCCCTCCTGCTGGGTACGGGTCGGCAAAACCACCGCACGCTTCTCGGAAAGGCCGCAGGCCCGCTCGGCGGCCATGATCACATTCGAGGAGTTCGGCAGAACCAGCACATCCTCTACAGGCACGGCCCGGATACCGGCGAGAAGTTCCGCGGTCGAGGGGTTCAGGGTCTCACCACCGGGCACGACGGTCGCACCCATTTCCGCGAACAGAGCCTCAAGGCCTTCGCCGCTGCCAACCACCACAACCCCTGTCTTGTGGTTTGTGCTCATCCTGGCTTCGCGCTCCGCGATCTGCTTTCGCATATCGGCTACATCGAGGTTCGTTACGTTCCCGGCCCCCTCGAAGACATCCATCGCTGCCTCCGGGTCGTCGGTGTGAACGTGGACCTTGAGGGTCGATTCGTCGCCTACGACCAGAACCGAGTCCCCCAGTTCTTCCAGCCGCAAGATGAACTGGCGGGAACTGAGACCAGTTCCGGAGACAATGAAGTTGGTGCAGTACTGAAAGCGGCTGTCCTCATGCTCGGGATGGGTGATCTGGGCAGCCGAGTGATGCTGGATTTCCGGCAGATCGGCATCTTCGCCACGAAGGGCGGCAAGAACCCCGGCGAGGATCAGCACCAGCCCGTACCCGCCGGCGTCAACCACACCCGATTCGGCCAGCACCGCGAGCTGTTCCGGTGTCCGCTCGACGGCGGCCTGACCGTCGGCGATTGCCTTTTCGAGCACATCAGCGAGCACCTGATCCTGTTCGGCCGGCGTCGCATCCTGGGAGAGCCGCTGCCGGTCCGGTTCGATGTGGGCCAACTGGCTGGAAACGGAATGAGCGATCTCGCGGAAGACGGTGAGCATCGTTCCTTCGGCGGGGTTCCGCACGGACGAGTAGGCAGCGTCGGCGGCCTTGGCAAACGCTGACGCGACCAGAACCGGATCAACGAGCTCTCCCGGTCGCGAGGCCAGCTCCTCCGCAGCACCACGAACGATCTGACTGAGAATCACGCCCGAATTTCCACGGGCTCCCATCAGCGCTGCACGGGCAAGGGCGGAGACCAGCTGGGTTCGGCCGATTTCGTCCAGCGACTGGCCGTTGTCCAGCCGGTCGAGTTCTTCCATGACCGCCTTCATGGTCATGGCCATGTTGTCCCCGGTGTCGCCATCGGCGACCGGGAATACGTTCAGGTCATTGACTTCCTGCCGACGGGCTTCCAGGGAACCGTAGGCAGCAGCAACAACTTTCCTGAAACGTTCAATGCTCGGATCGGACACGACGGATCAGCCTACCGGTCCGGACCCCGGCCGGTGCGGCAGGCTACGCGGCTTTGGAAATCTTGTTTGCCTTGAGGCAGCGGGTGCAGACGAGCACGCGCTTCTTGGCACCACCCTCGAGAATTCGGACCTTCTGGAGGTTCGGGTCGAACCGGCGCCGGGTGGCGACCATCGAATGGCTCCGGTTGTTTCCGAAGCCGGGACCCTTACCGCAGGTGTGACATACGCGTGCCATAGGACGGAGCATCCTAGCCGATCGCCGCGACCGGCGTCCTTCAGGGGCGGAGCTCCTGCCGAATCGCGTTCATGCGAAGGACAGCGCGTGCCGCATTGGCACCGGAATCGCGCTTGCCACCACCCCCGGCCCGGGCCAACGCCTGATCCATGCTATCCACGGTCAACACGCCAAAACCGCATGGAACGCCGGTTTCAAGCTGGACGTTCTGGATCCCGCGGGCCGCTTCCCCACATACGAAATCGTAGTGGTCGGTCTCGCCGCGGATTACCGCACCGAGACAGGCGACACCGTCGTATTTGCCCGAACGGGCTGCGTAGCTGGCCGCAAGCGGCAACTCGAAAGCTCCAGGAACCTCAAAGACATCGATGTCGGAATCCCCGATCCCGTCCTTTGCGAACTCTTCCTTTGCGCCGGCCACGAGGCGATCGGCCAGGTCCGTATAAAAGTTGCCGACCGCGATTGCGTAACGGCCGGCCGGAGATCCCTTTCCGGCTTCAGGCACTTTGGTTCTTCTCGCTGTCGTGAATCTGCTCATCGAGGATCATTTCCTCGTCGAGAGCAAGTCCCTGGTGATGGAGAATGTGCCCCATCCGGTCACGTTTGGTCTTGAGATATGCCTCGTTATGGGTGTTCGGCGGCGCTTCTATCTTGATTTGCTCGGTGACTTCGAGTCCGTGACCTTCGAGTCCGATGATCTTTTTCGGGTTGTTGGTCAGGATCTTGATCTTGCCAAGGCCGAGATCCCTGAGAATCTGTGCCCCGATGCCGTAATCCCGGAGGTCGGCCGGAAGACCGAGCTCGAGGTTCGCATCAACCGTGTCAAGGCCCTCCTCCTGCAGCTTGTAGGCCCGCAGTTTGTTCAGCAAACCGATCCCTCTGCCTTCCTGTGACAGATAGAGCAGGACACCCTTTCCTTCAGCCTCGATCATCGCCATCGCGGCGGCGAGCTGCTCGCCGCAGTCACAGCGCATCGAGTGGAAGACATCCCCGGTCAGACATTCCGAGTGGACACGGACCAGCACCGGCTCACCCGAGTCGACCTCGCCCTTGACCATTGCCACGTGGTGCTTGTCGTCCACCAGAGAGCGGAAGCCAACCGCACGGAAGTCACCGAAGCTGGTCGGCAGGGCGGTCGAAACGACCCTCTCCACCAGCTTCTCGTTCTCCCGCCGGTAAGCGATCAGGTCAGCGATCGTGATCATCAGGAGATTGTGTTTTTTGGCGTAGCCAACCAGGTCATCGACCCGCGCCATTGTGCCGTCCTCGTTCATCACCTCGCAGATGACACCGGCCGGAGAAACGCCGGCCAGACGGGCCAGGTCGACGGCGGCTTCGGTGTGACCGGTCCTTTCGAGCACGCCGCCGTCCTTGGCTTTGAGAGGAAAGACATGGCCGGGAACAACGATGTCGCGCGGGGTCGCGTCCGGATCAATCGCCGTCTGGACCGTATGGGCCCGGTCATGCGCCGAAATTCCGGTGGTAACACCTTCGGCTGCTTCGATCGAGACGGTGAAGGCCGTTTCAAGAGGGGCTTCGTTCTTGGCGGTCATCAAGCGCAGGCCGAGCTGGTCACAGCGCTGGGCGGTCAGTGAAAGGCAGATCAGCCCACGCCCCTCCTTGGCCATGAAATTGATGGCTTCCGGGGTCGCGAACTGGGCGGCCATGACCAGGTCGCCTTCGTTCTCCCGGTCTTCGTCGTCGGTCACGACGATCATCCGGCCAGCCCGGATCTCCTCCAGGGCTTCCTCGATCGTGGCGAATGGAGTCTCTTCGGCGGCGCTCACGCTGCCGTGCTCTTCTTCGGCTGCCATGGTCCCTTCAAACTTTCTTTCCGGTTGTCCTGGTCAGTCCGGGTGAGTGCCGGACTCTCGAACGTATGGTGACACCATGCGTTCGACATATTTGGCGATTACGTCACACTCGATGTTGACGGTTGAATCGACTTTTAGCGTCCCGAGGGTTGTCCTCTCCCTGGTTTCCGGGATCAGGGCCACCTCCGCCCAGTCTTCGCCACGATCAGCCACGGTAAGGCTGACCCCCTCGACCGTGATCGATCCCTGAGGGATCACGTACCGGGCCAGATCCACCGGGAGAGAAAACCTGAGACGCAGCGAGAAGCCGTCCGGGCGCAGGCCGATCACCTTTGTGGTGCCATCGACATGTCCCTGCACTATGTGCCCCCCGAGCCGCTGGTCGGCCCTCAGGGCAAGTTCCAGATTGACCGGGGCACCAGGCTGAAGCCGGCCCAGTGAGGTCAGGTCGAGGGTCTGCTGCATCGCGTCTGCAGTGAAGCTGTCAGCATCGACTTCGGTTGCTGTGAGGCAGCAGCCGTTCACCGCAACGGAGTCACCGGGCGCCACCTCGCCGGCCAGTTCCGTCGCCAGGCGGATTCTGGCCCCATCCGGGCCGACATCGATTGACTCGACCCTTCCGAGATCCTGCACCAGTCCGGAGAACATCACCAGGTCCTGATCGTTGAAGACATGAGCACATCTTGCCCGACCCGGCTCACCCGCAGCTCCGGGACCCGGGTGGCATCTGGCATTGATGCAGGCCCGTTTCCTTCTGTCGCGGTCCGGCCACCGCCGAGAATCACCGGAGCAACGAAGATCTCTGCCCGATCGACCTCCCTTGCCGCGACCGCAGCACCGGCCAGCTTCGGGCCGCCTTCGAGCAGAACCGATGCGATTCCGCGCGAGCCGAGTGCCTCCATCGCGGAGACAAACCTGCCCTCTGCCGTTTCGCCGGCGACGGGGATTATTTCCGCCCCTGCTGCTTCCAGCTTTGCTAGCAGGTCGGGATCGGGTCCGGGGCCAGAGATGATCAGCACCGCCGCTTCACCGACATCCCTGAAAATTGCGGCATCCGGCCTGGTGACCAGTTTCGAATCGAAAACAACTCTGGCTGGCTGTCGGACCGGGCCATCTCCGGCGAGGCGGGCAGTCAACCTTGGATCATCGGCGAGCATGGTTTTCGAGCCAACCGCGACCGCATCCATCCCGGCCCGCCAGCGATGAACCAGGGCGCGGCTTTCTTCCCCCGAGATCCATTGCGAGTCTCCGGTCCAGGTGGCAACCTTGCCGTCGAGGCTCATCGCCATCTTGAGGGTGACCAGCGGCTTGCCGGTGATCGCCCGCTTGCGGAAATCCTGGATCAGCCCGACTGCGGTGTCGGCCGGCGGACCATCCGCCCAGCGCACCCTCACACCCGCCTCCTCCAGCCTGGAAGGGCCTAGGCCGCGAGTCTTTTCCGTCGGGTCCTCGGCGGCGATCACCACCTCGGCCACTCCCGCCTCGATCAGGCCATCGGCGCAGGGTGGCTGGCTGCCGGTGTGGGCGCAAGGCTCGAGCGTGACGTAGATCACGGCTCCCTCCGGATCGTTGCCTCGCCTGGCCGCATCGGCCAGCGCTTCCCGTTCAGCGTGAAGTTCACCATGCCTGCGATGCCATCCTTCACCGATCACCTGGCCGTTTTTGACCAGTACCGCACCGACTATCGGGTTGGGGCTGGTCCAGCCCAGGCCGTACCCGGCCAGCTGGATGGCTCTTTGCCAGTAGTCGCTCTCGGATGTGGGTTGCGCGGCACTCATGGGAGAATCTTGACGACTCATGAAGGTAATCATCCAGATCCCCTGCCTGAACGAGGAGGAAACCCTCCCCGCGACTCTCGCCGACCTTCCGCGCGAAATCGAGGGAGTGGATGAGATCGAGACGCTGGTGATCGATGACGGCTCGACCGACCGAACCCTGGAAATCGCACAGGAATGCGGGGTCGACCACATCGTGCGCCTGCCGAACAACCGGGGTCTCGCGACCGGTTTCCAGTCCGGCCTCGACGCATGCCTGAAACTCGGTGCCGACATCATCGTCAACACGGATGCCGACAACCAGTACTCCGGCGGTGACATCCCGAAACTCGTCGCCCCCATCCTCGATGGCGAGGCAGAGATGGTGGTCGGTGACCGCGAGGTAACCGGGATCGAGCATTTCTCGCCGGCCAAGAAGTCGCTTCAGAAGTTCGGCAGCTGGGTGGTACGCCAGCTTTCCGACACCGAAGTGTCCGACGCCACTTCCGGCTTCCGCGCATACAGCCAGGAGGCGGCGCTGCAACTTCTGGTCGTTGACAACTTCACCTACACGCTGGAGAGCCTGATCCAGGCCGGCAAGGGTCGGCTTGCGGTCGATGAAGTTCGGATTTCAACCAACCCCAAGACCAGGGATTCGCGTCTCTTCGGCTCTACCTCCAGTTATGTGCGGCGAAACGGCCTGGCCATCCTCAGGATCTACACAAGGTATGAACCACTCAAAGTTTTCTCGATCCTCGGCCTGATCGCCGCCATCGCTGCCTTCGGTGCCTGGATGCCTTTTCTGGTCGACTGGGTAGCCACCGGCGACCGGGATGGCCACCTGCAGTCGCTGCTGCTCGGGGCGATGCTCTTCATCATCTCAATCCAGCTTTTCGCTCTCGGCATAATCGGCGACCTTCTCGCCGGCCAGAGGGTCATGACCCAGCGTGTCTATGAGAGGGTGCGCCGGATCGAACTCGAGCTCGACGTTGAGCCGAGTCACCGCCTCGACCCGCCCCGGGATCGAAGCTCCGTCTAACAATCCATTGAGCGACTCCCCCGAAAAGACTGATTCATCGACCCGTGCCTACGGGAAGTCAGTTGGTTTGCTGACCGTTGGTGTCGGCCTGACCGGCATCTTCACCTATGCCTATTTCCTGATCGCCTCCCATGACCTGAGCAAGGATGCCTACGGCGAAATCACGGTGCTCTGGTCGGCGGTCTTCATTACCGTCTCGACGCTCTACCGGCCGGTCGACCAGCTGCTTTCGCGCAGCATTTCAGAGCACATCGAAAAGGGTGACACCGACGTCGGCCCGGTCCGGGTGGCCGCGAAGATCCAGAGCTGCCTGGCGCTTGGATTCGCGGTGATTGCCCTGATTCTCAAAGGCCCCCTGGAGAACGGCCTGCTGGCTGGCAATGAAGTCCTCTACTGGGTTTTCTTCACCTCGGTGCTCTTTTACGCAGCCAGCTACTACGCCCGCGGCTATCTCGCCGGGCATCAGCAGTTCGGGCTTTTCACCACGCTGATCCTTTCCGAATCCATGTTCCGCACCCTGTTCGCGGCCCTGGTCGCTTTCGGCCTGCTCTCCGGTCAGTCGTGGGTTGCGGTTGGCATCGTCGCCGCACCCCTGCTCAGCCTGATGGTGGTCCCGATGGCCATTACACGTCGCAGCAGGCGCGAGGCCGAAGAACGGGCCCGGATCGCCCAGCAGTCCGGCCGGCCGGGGGAAGACGCCGACGAGGAAGAACGGGAAGCGAGGGACGAGTTTTCACTTTCACACGGCGCAGGATTCGTCGGCTCGGTCTTTCTGATCATGTTTTCCGAGCAGGTCTTCCTCAACGCCGGGCCACTGGTCGTGAGCAGCATCGAAGGTGTGGCCGCGGCAGGCTTCATCTTCAACGTGCTGATGATCGCCCGCGCCCCGCTGCAGCTGTTCCAGGCCGTCTCGACCAGCATCCTGCCCCACCTGACAGCCCTCAACAGCAGCAAGGACCCCGATTCCGAGCACCAGTTCCACCGTTCGGTCCGGCTGGTCCTGATGGGAATCTCGGCGTTCACCGCGGTAACTGCCCTTACGGTGATCATCGCCGGCCCGAAACTGATGCAGATCGCATTCTCGGACAAGTTCACCTACGACCGGCTCGGTCTGCTGCTGATTACCGCTGGAATGGGCTTGTACCTGGCCGCGGTAACGGTGAATCAGGCATGTCTCGCCCAAGGCCAGGCTCGCCGCGCTTCAATCCGCTGGATCTCCTGCGCCGCATTTTTTCTCGTCTGGACGATCCTGCCGCTGATCAGCGACGGCAACCTGAGGGTGGAGATCGGTTTCGCGCTTACGGCGATGCTCCTGCTCGCCTCGCTCTATGTGATCTACCTGAAACCGAAGGGAATCGCGGAGGACATTCCCATCGAAGGCTCGTCCGAAGCAATCGAGGCCCGGCTCGCCGGCCTCGAAGACACCTCTCCCTGACCTGCCCGTCGCAGGATCAACCGTTGCCCGCTCCAGGCATGGTCGTCAAGCAGGTTCAGCCTCATCGTGAGACGGATCCGGAGCAGATGTTTCTTCTTCAGGAGTTTGCGGCCCTTCCCGTTGAGCCGCAGGCCGACTGTGTTCGCTCGGGGTTTCAGGTTAAGCCGGCGGAAGCCGACCACCGTCTGCACCCGGCGATAGCCGCCGGTCCGCTTTCTGACCTTGACGACTGCCCTGGCCTTGAACCATCCACTGCAGCGGCCCGAAACACGCATCCCTCCTGCGGCCGGCTGAGAGGCAGGGCACCAGAAGCGAATTTTGGTCCGTCCCCTGCGACCTGCTTTCACCCGTCTGGAAAGGGCCTTGAATCCTCTGGGGCTGGTCCCTGGAATGGTTCTTGTCGCGAAGCTGACACGGTTCGCCATGACCTGCGAATCCGTGACCGGCATGACCCGAAAGGTCCCGGCCGAAAAATCTTCGGTGTTCCGGGAAATGAACGGAGAAGACGGGTCATCGGTATTCGAGACCGGCCGGTTGTAGCGAAGTGAGTACGGGTCACCCATGTCGATATCGAAGGTGAAGCTGGATCCGCCTGAGGCAACGCAGGGCTGGTAGGCCACAGGTGAGCCGGCGCCCGGTTGCCCCTTGCAGTGAGCCATACGCAGCGCCGGAACGTCAAAATCGCCACCGGACACCGGGCCCGTGAAGTTACCCCGGCCTACTTTGCGGAGATCCCCGAGGGCGACATCAATCCGGCCGTACCGGGCGATCATCCCGTCGTAAGCCTTGTTCATGGACTGGCGTGCCGTAACCAGTTGTGTTCCGCTGAAGACCGTCGACGGACCGGGCGGGTTCTGGAACTTGAAACCGAGCGAGCTTTCATCCAGTCCGCGGAGCCATGTCGCGAACAGCGGAAACGCGGTGCTGTCTGCGTCGGCCCTGCCATCCCATGCCTGGATCAGCTCGCTACCTGCCTTGACCTTCACGCTTCCGGCGACTGCCGCCTGGGCAAGCAGGGCTTTCATGGTCGGCACGAACTCCACGAAGGTGTCTTCGGCTAGCGCCTCCGACCCTGCCGCATCCAGTCCGGAGACATTCGGCAGAACATCAAGCAGTCGCCTGGAACGGGGACCGTTCACATCGGCCCGGGCAAGCTGATACGGCACCGTTTCTTTCGAGATCACTCCGGGTGCCGAGTACCAGGGTGAGTTGTTCGCGTTCTGTAGCCAGCCTGATGCCGGAGATTCGGCCTGGGGCACCTGGTCGAAGGGCATGATGCCCTGCCATGTTGCGGACGGGTCGGTTCCATCCAGGGGCTGCCGGATGTTTAGACCCCCGCGAATCAGGGCGTTGCGCCCTCCGCTCGTGTAGAAAATTCCACTGGCCCCTGCGGCCAGTGTGTGGAAGCCACTTGACTGGTTCATCGCCAATGCCGCTTTGAATTCATCGAGTGACCGGGCATCGTTCTGACGGGTGATCTGTTCAACCAGCCGGTATTCGTTGAACAGGCTCAGCGCTGCCGATAGTGCCTGGCTGGTTCCCGGTGATGCCTGGGTTCCATCGGGGATTGCCAATGGATCCGAAATCACCGGCCCGTGAATCGTATAGCGCATCCGTACGTTGACAGTGCTGAAAATGCCAGGTCCGGTCTGGACCTTGATCGGCACGTTCCGGACTTCCATCGGTTCCCAAACGCCGCCATAGAGATAGCTGTCGGGACGGCCGGGGTCCAGCTGCTCCCGGTAAAGCTGGTTTTCGTAGGTGTTGCCATGGTTTGCGGTGTGAGACCAGGCGACATGTTCGTTGGCCCCGATCGCGATCCCCGGGGCTCCTCGCAACGTGACGCCACGTACTTTGGTCCCGGGGTAGGTGAGCGATGCCCCATACCAGCGGGTGGCCCCTTCGAAGCTCACATGTGGGTCTCCGACAAGAATCGGTTTTCCGCTCGCGGTCCTCGACCCGGCCACCACAAATGCGTTCGACGCCTTTTGTTCAACGGCGCCGGGACCTGACATGTATGACGCAGCTGTGGTCCCGGATCCATCGTCAGCCCCACTCTCGAAATCGGTGGCACCTCCCACAGCCTTGGTCAACTGCCCCATCAGGAACGGGTAAGAAATCGAAGCAAGCACTTCTTCGGGCGTGACCGTCCTCGCCCAGACTGGCAGCAGATGCGGATAGTCGCCTATGTAGTCGTTGATTCCCTGAGTGAACGCCCGCAGCCGCCCCTGAACGTCGGGCGGCAGATTCGAGAAGTTTCCGAGCGCGGTTTCGGGAATTTTCAGCAAGCGGATTGTCTGGTCACTCACGAAGCATTTTGGCAGACACTCCGGGCCGAAGAGCTCGGCGCTTCGACCGTTCGCGGACGCGATCCCGCCAAGGATGTAAGCGCCTTGGTCTTCCATTTGCGCCTGGGCCAGTCCATACATGGCTCCTGCCGCTGTGGCAGCCCGGATATGGGGTTCGCCATGACTGTCGCGCGAGACCGTGACCCTCTCGGCGGTAGCCATCGAGGGCAGAAGCAGAACGACAGCAGCTGCCGCAACTATCGCCGCCGCTATTGAAGACCGGTTCGCCATATCCCCGATAACCCTTGAAACAGGCATTAGTTCTGCTCTGGACGCGGGTTTGGCGTCGCGCCGCGGCAGTATTCAGGAACCGGGCTGCGCGGTGGTGTTCAGGAACCGGGCTGCGCGGCGGCGTCTATGTCCCGATAGGCCTGGGCAGGATCGTCTGATTTGAAGATCGCCGAGCCGGCGACCATCAGAGTCGCTCCCGCGTCAGACATGCGACCGGCGGTTGAGGTGCCGATGCCGCCATCGACCTCGATCAGAACTTCTTCACCGACCAGAGAGCGCAGACGCCGTACCTTCCCGGGTGACGTGCCGATGAAGGGCTGGCCACCCCAGCCCGGATTGACGGTCATGACCAGGAACTCGTCGACCATCCCCTCCAGTTCGGAGACCACTTCGACTGGAGTGCCCGGGTTTATCGCAACCCCGGCCAGGCAGCCGAGCTCACGGATCGCATGGCAGCAGCGGTGTGCATGCGGTGTCGCCTCTTCATGGAAGATGATCGAGTCGGCACCGGCCTTGGCGAAATCCGCGAACTGACGGTCCGGATTCTCGATCATGAGGTGGACATCCACCACCCCGCCCGCGTCGTGGACCTGATCGGCGATTCCGGCGAGGACCAGCGGCCCGATCGTGATCGGAGGAACGAACTGGCCGTCCATCACGTCGAAGTGGATCACCCGCGCCCCGGCGTCCATCAGTTCGGTTATCTGCTCACCGAGCTTTCCGAAATCGGCGGAGAGGATCGAAGGTGCGATGCGGATGCCCTGGAAGGCTTCCGGCAAGGGAGTATCGGCGGTGCGGGGCTGATTGGTCATCGGGTTCTCGGGTCGGGGTCAGATTGTCTGGAGCATCGACGCGCCACAACTTTGGCAGCTCATGTCCTCGGCGGTGCTCATTCTGGCGATGGTCTGGTGCTCACCGCAATTCGGGCACTGTGAAACCAGTTCAAATCGGGAAAGACAGTAGACACAGCGAAACCGCCCCGGTAGCTGGGTCGGTCTGAGCCAGGGCTCGCCGCAACCCGGACAGGGTGGCCTGCGGTCGACGGTCGTCTTCTCTGACTCGGTCGCCATGGGGCGATTATTCCGTAACCGTCGGAGGCCGGTCGTCCAATCCGTCACTTAGCGCCGCTCACGAGGCGGGCGATGAAGAAGCCAGTGGTGTGATCCCGGTCGGGCATTATCTGAAGGAAGCGCGAATCATGGGGGTCGGCTAGATGCGGCGCACGAGCTCCGAGGTCGTCGATCACGAGTCCGTGTCGGGCAGCAAGTTCAAGGATCTGGCCGGAGTTCTCACGCCGGGAAATTGTGCAGGTCGAATAGACCAGGCTGCCGCCTTCACTGACAAAGCCCGCGGCACGACCGAGAATCTCGCCCTGAAGCTTCGCCACCCTCTCGATCAGTGCCGGTGACTTTCGCCAGCGGGCGTCGGGACGTGACGAGAGAGCACCAAGGTCGGAGCAGGGAGCATCAACCAGCACCCGGTCGAATTCACTGAGGATCTCGCTTTCGCGAGCGTCAGCTTCAACCACCAGCCCATGATGAAAGCCGAGCCGCTCCAGCTGCGCTGCGATATCTGCGGCCCGCTCCTCGACCGGTTCTACCGAAACCATGTTGCCCATGCGCCCCACCCGGGCCGCGATCTGTCCTGTCTTGATTCCCGGCCCGGCACAGAGATCGAGAATCCGCTCACCGGGCCGGGGATCGAGCACTTCAACCACCGCCGCCGATCCTCGCGACTGTGAAACAACCAGCCCCTCTTCAGCTGCTGTCTCGATTGCGGCGAGACTCCCCCGGGCGATCAGGAGCTCCGGCGGGGACATTGGCCATGATCCATCTGCCGGAACCAGTTCGAGATCTTCACCGGAGAAGCGTCCAATCACTTCTTCGACGGTGATCCGGGCTGTGTTCACCCTCACCGCCCGCTCGGAAGGACCATTCGCGGCAGCCATCAGAGCGCGGGCACGATCAGCTCCGAGTTCCTCCCACCACATCCGGGCCAGCCAGTCCGGAAAGGAATGCGCGACCGAGGCTGCTTCCGGGGTCGAGTCATCACTAAGCCGGGCAAGCACTAACTTCCGCTCGCGCAAGGTCCGGCGAAGAAGTGCGTTGGCAAAACCCGCTGCGTAGTCGGCCCCGGCCGCACGGACCAGACTGACTGCCTGGTCGACCGCGGCGTGGTCCGGCGTGGCGTCGGCGAAAAGAAGTTCGAACATCCCCAGGCGAAGCGCCGCTGTCACCGGAGGGTCAGGACGCCTCCCTTTCTGTTTCATGAATGACGAGACGATCGAATCCGTCGAGCCGCGGCGCTGGACCGCCCCGAAGGCAAGCCGCTGGGCCTGGGCACGCGAGCGGCCGGTCAGATCCCGGGAAACCGCTTCTTCCCTGAAAGCCGCCTCGGTGTATTCGTCATGCTCGAAGGTGCGACGGAGAACTGCGTAAGCAACCTCCCGTTCGGGGGTGACCCTGCTCACGGTTCCTGGCCGGGGAAATTACCCTGACCACGACCTCTGAGCCAGGCGTCCCCGTCCATCTCCTTCTTGCCCGGAGGTTGAACCCGGTCGAGACGAACCGCCCCCTCGCCGCAGCCGAGCACCGGCCAGCCTTCCTCTTCCGCGAATTGTCCGGGTGCGGGTCCGGAATCGAGCACTGTTGTGGCCCGCACTCCGAGCCGGTCTGCTGCGCCGAGCGGCAGCCAGGCGCCGATGTGCGGAGTCAGGGCCCGCACCTGATCGTGAATCTGGCGGGCGGACCGGGATGGTTCCAATTTTCGGTCTTCGGCCGAAATCTTCTCCGCGTATGTGAGGCCGGCTTCACCCTGCTCCTCCCAGGCGACTTCACCTCGCCGGGCAAGAGTCAGTCCTTCAATCAGCAACCTCCCCCCGAGTTCTGCCAGACGGCCGGAGAGCGAACCGAAATCCTCATCGGAGTCGATCACGATCTCTTCCCTCAAAGCAACCGGGCCCGAATCCAGCCCGGCGACCAACCGCATCACGCAGACGCCGGTTCGGGAGTCGCCTTCCATGATCGCCCGTTCGACCGGGGCCGCCCCGCGCCAGCGCGGCAGCAGTGACGGATGCACGTTCAGCATTGGAAGCTGCGACAGCAGCGGCTCCCGGATCAGCTGTCCGAAAGCGCAAATAGATGCCCATTCACCACCGGCTTCGAGGATCCTCGCCCGGTCTTCATCGGCGTTTACATTGCCGGATTTCAGGACTTCAATGCCGAGATTTCCGGCAAGTTCAGCGACCGGTGAAGCATGCTCCCTGCGGCCGCGCCCGCGGCGGCGGTCGGGCAGGGTTACGACAAGATCCGGTCGTTCCGGCGATGCGGCAAGGACCCCGAGCACGGTGCCGGCGAACTCCGAAGTTCCGAGAAATACCCCCGGCATGGACGCTAGCCGCGCTTCCGGCAGGTCATCAGTCTTCGTGCGGGGTGTACGCCTCGCCGCGGCGAAGTGCCTTCATTGCGGCCTTGCGCTGGGGCTTCTCGGTCCGGTCGAGAATCAGGATGCCGTCAAGATGATCGATCTCGTGCTGTAGCACCCTTGCCTCGTGGCCGGATGCTTCAATCAGCACCTCCGCTCCGGTCCGATCCCTGCCACGAACCCGCGCGTAGAGCGGCCGTTCAACTTCGACGATTACGCGAGGAATGCTGAGACAGCCTTCGGCCGCGACTTCAGACTCATCCGAAAGCCATCCGATTTCAGGGTTGACCAGTTCCTGGGGAACCGCGTCAGCGTTGGTCTGGAATACCAGCAGGCGCCGGAGCTTTCCGACCTGCGTCGCGGCCAGCCCTACTCCGAGTCCGTCCTTCATCAACTCGAACATCCGCTCGATCTCTCCGGAGAGCGCCTGATCGAACTCCTTGACCTCGGAGGCGCGGCTCTTCAGTACCGGATCGCCGTACTGGACGATCTGGGAGAGCGCCATCTCCCTCCGCTTCAGGGTCTCCTCGTCGTAGCCCCTGATTGGCACCTCGCCGCCTTCGGGTTCGACTTCTTCAACCGGGCCGCCCTGATCGCTTTCGCTCGCTGCCGTGAAGGCTTCTTCCGCCCGCTCTATTCCCTCGGCATAGGCGGCCGCTTCTTCACTCAAAGTCGCTGTTTCTTCGTCCGAAGACATCTCCGCCGAGTCTACCGACGCCCCGATCGGTGCTCAGGCCGGGGATTCACCGGAGGCCCGGCTGGCGATGTATCCGTCATCGGCTGATCCCTATTGCGGATCGACGTCAACCACCAGGGTGATGTTGCGAAGCAGGCGATCTTCAAGGAGTTCTTCGATCGACTGGTGGACTGCGGCGATTGATCGGGCCCGGGTGCCGGAACGGATCAGGATCCGCCGACGGAACCTGTTCCGTGCCCGGAACATCGGGGCCGGACCGAGCAGTTCGGCCCCCTCCGGGAGTGCCTTCCCGACCCGGTCGGCGACCAGACTGGCTGCCTGCTCCACGTCAGATTCAATTTCGGCCCCGAGCTGAATCCGGATCAGGTGCGAGTAAGGCGGATAGCCCAGTTCCTGGCGACGCTCCAGCTCTCCCGCCAGGAAGCCGGGGGAATCGTGCCCGGCTGCGCTGGCGATACTGGGTGTGTCCGGAGAAAGGGTCTGGACAATCACCCGCCCTCCGGCCCTGCTGCGGCCGCTGCGGCCGGCAAGCTGGGTGACCAGGGAAAAGGTACGTTCCTCGGCCCGGAAGTCCGGAAAGCGCAAGGTTGCGTCGGCATCGAGGATCGCGGCGAGGGTGACCTCGGGAAAGTCGTGGCCTTTGGCGACCATCTGGGTGCCAACCAGCACAGCACTCTTTTCGCGGTCAAAGGCGGAGAGGATCCGGGCGTGACCACCCGGTCCGGCGCTGGTGTCCGCGTCAAGGCGGAAGACTGGCATCGGAGCGAGTTCTTCGGCCAGTAGCCGCTCGATCCGCTGGGTTCCCGCCCCGGTCTGGAAAAGCGTCGTGCCGCCACAGTCCGGGCAGCTTCGGGGCAGTGGCTCGGCGTGGTTGCAGTGATGGCAGATCAGCTGGCCTGATTCCCGATGCACGATCAGCGAGACATCACAGTTCGGGCAACCCCAGTGGTGGCCGCAGGTCCGGCAGGTCAGCCAGGGCGCGAAACCTCGGCGGTTGATCATCACGATCGCCTTTTCCCGGCGTTCTCGAATCTCGGCCAACATCTCCCAGGTGCGCCGATGAAGCGGACCGCTGCCGGGATTGGCTTCACGCATATCGACGATCTCGACAGGTGGCATTTCCTGGCCGTCAACCCTTGCCGGCAGGCCGATCCGTTTCAACCCGTTCCAGGTTTCCGGCCGCGGAGTGGCGGAACCGAGCACAAGCAGCGATCCGTTGGCCTTTGCCCGGTGCCGGGCCACATCGCGGGCGTCATACCGGGGGTCGCCCTCCTGCTTATACGAGGAATCATGCTCCTCGTCGATCACGATCATCCCCAGATTCGCCAACGGAGCGAAAACCGCGGAGCGTGGTCCGACGCAGACGGTCGCTTCACCGCTTTTGAGGCGCTGCCACTCATCAAAGCGTTGACCGGAAGAAAGAGCGGAGTGAAGCACGGCAACCCGGTCCCCGAGGCGAGCCTGGAACCGGTTGACCGCCTGGGGTGTCAGCCCTATCTCCGGAACCAGGACGATCGCTGTGCGGCCCCGGGCGAGCACCTCTTCGACCACTGCCAGATACCCCTCGGTTTTGCCGGAACCGGTGACGCCCGCGAGCAAAATGCCTTCCGACCCTTCCGGTACCTCCAGCTTCCCTACCAGCGATTCGACCGCCGTTCGCTGGTCCTGCGTCAGGTCCGGGGCCGTTGCCGCCGCCGAGCCGACATCGATGCCGGTCGGCTTTCGCCGCAAGTGGACCTCTCGCCTCTCGATCAGGCCCCGGCCCTCCAGTGTTTTCAACGTCCCGCTGGAGACTCCCGCTCTTGCCTCAAGCTGGCGCCCATTCAGTTCACCTTCGAGGAGTTGCTGAAGCGCGAGCCGCTGCCTCGAGCCCAGTCTCGCCCCTCCTTCAAGGGCATCCCTGCCCGCCTCGGTGATGGAATTGAGCTTCTCCACCCTGAAGCGGGTCCTTTCGCCGCCGGTGCCGGTACCCGGAGGGAGAACCAGCCCGAGACCGCGGGCTGGAGTCGAACAGTATTCGGCAGCGATCCAGAGGCCGAGTTGAACGAGTTCAGGAGTGGTACCGGTGCCGAGCGACCGGATGGGTTCGACCAGCTTCTCCGGCGACACTTCGCTCGTTTCAGTGATTTCGACCACGACCCCGGTGATCCGGCGGCGACCGAATGGCACCTCGAGAACCGTGCCGACGCCGACCTCACCGAGTCTTTCCGGGATCAGGTAGTCAAAGGGCCCCCGCAGAGCGCGGGCCGTCGTCAGCGGCTCGACCCTGGCGATGGACACCGGTTGAGGGTACGGACCGATGCGGACGGGCGGATTCAGCTACCGGCAGGTCCCCACGGGTCGGCTGCGGTCGAATATGCTCGCGTCCGTGGCATTCACCCCCAGTCCCGGCGAACAGATCATTTTCCAGGGTCACCCTTCCTGGCGGTCAATTCTTGCCTTCTATCTGAAGGGACTCCTGATCGGCATCATCATCGCGGTGATCGCGAAACTTCTGGGTCAGGGCTTCGGGAGTGTTTTCATCATCGTGCTGGTCGCCCTCGGAATCACCGTTCTGATCGGATTCATCCGGCGCATGGCGACCGTGTACACGATCACTGACCGCAGGCTGAACATCAAGCGCGGAATTTTCGCCCGGGACATTCAGGAAACCCGCCTTGAACGGGTCCAGAATGTCAACTACCGCCAGACTGTTTTCCAGCGGATGCTTCAGGTCGGTGACGTCGATTTCGACACTGCAGCCTCGGATTCGGACAATCTCTTTGTCTTCAACGGAGTTGCCAATCCGCTCGAAGTGGTCAGTCAGGTTGACCGTGCCACATCGATGAATGCAGCCGGCAGCCACGGCCTCGGCGAGCCCAGCAACAAGTACTGATCCGGGCAAAGTCTCAACCCGTTCCCTGCCCGTCCCGGTTTCTCGTAGGATTGCGTCCGTGACCGACTCCCTCGCTTCTCAGTCTCCCGAGCAACTGGCAATCAACACGATCAGGACCCTGTCGATCGACGCTATCGACAAGGCCAACTCTGGTCATCCCGGGACAGCAATGGCGCTGGCCCCGCTGGCCTTCAAGATCTGGCAGGACTACCTGCGCTACGACCCGGCCGATCCACATTGGCCCAACCGTGACAGGTTCGTCCTTTCGGCAGGGCATGCCTCGATGTTGATTTACTCGGTTCTCCACCTGGCGGGGGTCAGGAAAGTCGAGCACGACGGGACCGTCACCGATCGTTCCTCGGTCACCCTTGAGGACATCGAGAACTTCCGCCAGCTCGGGTCCTCAACCCCGGGCCACCCGGAGTCGCACCTCACCACCGGGGTTGAAACCACAACTGGTCCGCTTGGCCAGGGGATCGCCACTTCGGTCGGCATGGCCGCGGCCTCACTCTGGAAGAACGCCACCTTCGGCGAGGATCTCTTCGACTACGACGTTTACGCAATCTGCGGAGACGGAGACCTGATGGAGGGTGTCTCCCAGGAAGCCGCTTCACTGGCCGGCCATCAGCAGCTTCACAACCTTTGCTGGATATACGACTCGAACCGGATCACGATCGATGGTTCGACCGATCTGACCTTTACCGAAGATGTCGAAGAACGGTTCAAGGCCAATGGCTGGGCCGTCCACCACGTAAACGACGCCAATGATCTCGATGAAATCGGTGGCGCCCTGGACAAGTTCAAGTCGGAACGAGAAAAGCCGACTTTCATTCTTCTTCACAGTCACATCGGCTACGGCTCACCGAACAAGGTTGACACCGCCGATGTCCACGGCAACCCGCTCGGTGCCGACGAAACAAAGCTGACCAAAGAGGCGTATGGCTGGCCGGTCGACGCCCACTTCCTCGTCCCCGACGGCGTCTACGAAACCTGGAACAACGGGGTAGGCAAGCGCGGGGCCGAACTGAGCGCGGCCTGGCGTGAGCGCTTCGACGCCGCCGCGGCTGACACCCGCAAACTTGTTGACGCAATGCTGGCCGGCGAGCTTCCCGTGGGCTGGGATGCCGACATCCCCGACTTCGAGGCAGGCACCCAGGTTGCTACCCGATCAGCCGCCCAGAAGACCCTGCAGACGATCGGTCCGAAGGTGCCCTGGCTGATCAGTGGCTCGGCCGACCTGACCGGTTCGGCTTCCAGCGGCCTGAAGGAAGAGGTCTCCGGGGTCTTCGACCCGGGGAATCGGTCCGGACACATGCTTCACCTCGGGGTTCGCGAGCATGAGTCGGCAGCGATGTCGAACGGTCTGGCTCTGAGTTCACTGCGTCCGGTCTGGTCGACCTACCTGATTTTCTCCGACTACGCCCGGCCGGCGATCCGCCTTTCCGCACTCATGGAACAGCCGGTGGTCCACTGGCTGACCCATGACTCGATCGGACTCGGCGAGGACGGCCCGACCCATCAACCGGTCGAGCAGCTCGCTTCGCTTCGAGCCATGCCGAATCTCGATGTGATCCGTCCCGCTGACGCAGCCGAGGTCGCCGAGGCATGGAAAGTCATCATGCCCCGCACCGATCATCCGACCGCCCTGGTGCTGACCCGCCAGAAGGTCCCGGTGATCGACCGCAGCAAGTATGCCGCCGCTTCCGGTCTCGCCCGTGGTGGTTACGTGCTCGCCGACTGTGATGGTGAACCGGAGCTGATCCTCATCGCCACCGGCTCCGAGGTCCACATAGCACTGGAGGCCTACGAGTCTCTGACAATCGAAGGCATCAAGGCGAGAGTTGTCTCCCTGCCCTCCTGGCACATCTTCGAAAGCCAGGATGCGGCCTACCGGGAATCGGTGCTGCCGGCTGCGGCCACGAAGCGGATTTCGATCGAACAGGCTTCCACCTTCGGCTGGGAACGCTATGTCGGTGAGGAAGGTGTGGCGATCGGCATGACCACGTTCGGTGCCTCCGCCCCGTTCCCGGATCTGCAGAAGCACTTCGGCTTCACGCCCGACCGGGTGGTTGAGGAAGCCAAGGGACTGCTCGGGGTCTGACCGGTGACTGCGCTCCGGGAGTCAGCCGCGTTCAAGACTCTCGAGGGCCACCACAAGGACATAGCCGCCGTCCATCTGCGGGACCTGTTCGCGGATGACCCGTCGCGCGGCACGGACCTGACCGCGGAGGCCTGTGGGCTCTTCTTCGACTATTCGAAGAACCTCGCAAGCCGGGAAACGGTCGGCCTGCTGGCCGGTCTGGCCCGCGAGTTGCGCATGCCCGAACGCCGCGACGCGATGTTCCGCGGTGAACACATCAACACCTCGGAAGACCGGGCTGTGCTTCATGTCGCGCTTCGGATGCCGCGAAGCAGGTCGCTGGTGGTCGACGGCGTCGATGTCGTGCGTCAGGTTCACGAGGTGCTTGACCGGATGGCAGCGTTCACCGAGTCGGTTCGTTCAGGAGAGTGGAAAGGCCACACCGGCAGACCGATCAAGCGGATCATCAACATCGGCATCGGAGGCTCTGACCTCGGGCCCGTCATGGCTTACGAAGCACTGAAGGACTACTCGAGGCGCGACATCGGTTTTCGCTTCGTCTCGAATGTCGACGGCACCGATTTCCGGGAGGCCACCCTGGACGCCGACCCGGCCGAGACTCTCTTCATCGTTTCCTCGAAAACCTTCACCACGCTGGAGACGATGACCAATGCCCAGACCGCCCGCCAGTGGCTGCTCGATGGCCTTGGCGCAGACGAAGCCGCAATCGCGAAGCACTTCGTCGCGGTTTCGACCAATGCCGCCGGAGTAGCCGAATTCGGTATCGACACTGACAAAATGTTCGGCTTCTGGGAATGGGTCGGTGGTCGCTACTCGATGGATTCGGCAATCGGCCTCTCGACCATGCTGGCGATCGGACCGGACCGGTTCAACGAGATGCTCGAGGGATTTCACCGGATGGATGAGCATTTCCTGGAGACCAGGCTGGAGTCCAATCTTCCGGCCATTCACGGCCTGCTGACCGTCTGGTACCGGAACTTCTTCGGCGCCGAGACCCATGCCGTCTTTCCCTACAGCGAGTACCTGCATCGTTTTCCCGCCTACCTCCAGCAACTGACCATGGAGTCGAATGGCAAAGGAGTCACCGCGGACGGCGAGCCGGTCGACTACGGCACCGGGGCGATCTTCTGGGGAGAACCCGGCACCAACGGCCAGCATTCCTTCTATCAACTGGTTCACCAGGGAACCGAGATGATCCCGGCTGATTTCATCGGCTTCAATCACGCCCTGAACCCGCTCGGCAACCATCAGGACCTGCTGGTTTCCAATGTGTTCGCCCAAACCGAAGCGCTGGCCTTCGGAAAGACTGCCGGTCAGCTCCGCGACGAGGGTGTGGAAGAGAGGCTGATCCCGCACAAGACCTTCTCCGGCAACCGCCCCACATCGACCATCCTTGTAGACCGCCTGACGCCCGGTTCGCTGGGCACCCTGGTCGCCTTCTACGAGCATTCCGTCTTCACCCAGGGAGCGGTCTGGCAGATTGATTCCTTCGACCAGTGGGGCGTCGAACTGGGCAAGGCCCTTGCCCAGGCAATCATCCCCGAGTTGGAGTCCGGCCGGGCACCTGATCCGGGCTCACACGACAGCTCGACCACCAACCTGATCCGTCGCTACCGGGAAGCAAACGGTCGCCGGTGAGTCCCGTTCCGGCTGATGCCCCGATCAGATCGGTCATTTTCGATGTCGACGGCACACTCCTGACGACCGGCGGCGCTGGCGGAGTCGCCTGGGACAGAGCGTTTCAGGAAGTTTTCGGCAAGTCGGTTGACATCGCGAGGGTGACTGAATCAGGCATGACCGACCACGATGTCGCCTTGGCCGCCCTTCGAACCGTCCTGGACCGGGAGCCGACCCCGGAAGATGTAGACCAGTTGACCCCGGTCTACCTGAGAGAACTGCCCGAAGCTGTGGCTGCCTCTGAGGGATACAGGATCGAGCCGGGGATCCTGGAATTGCTCGAACGCCTCGCGGAGGCCGGCTTCCCCATCGGCATGACCACCGGGAACATCGAACCGGCCGCGAAGATCAAACTCGATCGTGGAGACCTCAACCGCTTTTTTGCGTTCGGTGGCTACGGCTCGGATTCCGCTGACCGGACCGAATTGACCCTGGGCGCCGTCAAGCGCGGCATCGTCGCCGCAGCCACGGGCAGTTACCCGAACGGCGAACCCCAATTCCTTTCCAAGGATGACTTCATCGCGGTCGGTGACACTCCCCGCGACGTGACGGCGGCGCATGAAGCCGGGATTCGCATCGTCAGCGTCGCCACCGGACTCTTCGATCTCGAAACCCTGAAGGCGACAGGCCCTGAATGGGCTCTGCCAACGGTCGAGTCAGGCTTCCCGGTTTAGCAAGACCACGCGGGCTTCCCGCTGCCCGGGCCAGATCCCGAAGGTCCATGCCCGGATTTCAAGCGAGAGTTCATCAGCATCTACCGCCGATGGACTCTCGCCTGATGCTGGCCTGAGGCCGGGGTCAGATCCCGGCGGCTTCCTTGAGCTGTTCGGCTCGGTCGGTGCGTTCCCAGGTGAAGTTCTCGTTAGAGCGGCCGAAGTGACCGTAGGCTGCGGTGTCCTTGTAAATGGGACGGTGCAGGTCGAGGTACTGGCGGAAGGCGCCGGGCCTGAGATCGAAGTTCCCGGCGACGAGCTCGGAGATCTCCCAGTCGCTCTTTTTGCCGGTACCGAAGGTCTGGGCCATGATCGAAACCGGACGCGCGACACCGATCGCGTACGCGACCTGGACTTCACAGCGATCGGCGAGACCGGATGCGACCACATTCTTGGCCGCATAGCGGGCTGCGTAGGCGGCCGAACGGTCAACCTTCGACGGATCCTTGCCGGAGAAGGCACCGCCACCGTGGCGGGCCGCGCCACCGTAGGTGTCGACGATGATCTTGCGGCCGGTCAGTCCGGCATCACCGACCGGACCACCGATCACAAAGATTCCGGTCGGATTGATCAGAAGTGACTCGTAGAGGGCATTCTCGTCGAGCAGATCCGCGTATTCCTCGGCCAGAACCGGCCGGATCACGTTTTCCCAGAGATCCGGACGGATTGTTTCTTCATTGTCGATATCCGGTGCGTGCTGGGTCGAAATCAGCACCTGTTCGACCGCGACCGGCCTGCCGTCCGCATACCGGATCGTGACCTGGGTCTTGCCGTCGGGGCGCAGGTAAGGAAGAGTTCCGTCCTTGCGGACCAGAGATAGCCTTTCCGAGAGCCGGTGAGCGATCTGGATCGGCATCGGCATCAGGGCTTCGGTTTCGTTGGTGGCGTAGCCGAACATCATGCCCTGGTCACCGGCCCCGTCGAGGTCGAACTGATCAGAGGAACCGCCTGTGCGGGTCTCTATGCCGGTGTCGACGCCCTGGGCGATGTCGGGGGACTGCTTGTCCATCGAAACAAGCACGGAGATGTTGTTTCCGTCGTAGCCGTACTCGCCCTTGTCGTAGCCAATTTCGCAGACTGTCTGGCGGACCAGGTCGGTGATGTCGATCTGGGCGGAAGTGGAGAGCTCGCCGGAAATGACCGCCATTCCCGTATTGACCAGCGTCTCACAGGCAACCCGCGAGTTTGGGTCCTGGCTGAGGCAGGCATCAAGCACAGAATCCGAAATCTGATCGGCGATCTTGTCGGGATGGCCTTCGGTGACGGACTCCGAGGTGAAAAGGTGTTCACCTTCGGCAAGCTTCAACTGGGTCATTCGGGAAGTTTCTCCTTGTGTGCTGCTGACGGACTGATCGTGAAATTAACTTGAATACTTGAAATCTGATCAGAAAGCCTAGTCATCCCGGCCCTTGCGCGGAATGTAGTCGATGACGAGGGGCACCCCGTCAAGACCCCACTGCTCTCTGAGCCGGTTCTCGAGGTGATACGCCCAGTCCCGGAAAATTAGCCGGCGATCGTTCACCTGAATCGCGAAACGGGGTGGTGAGACTTCGGTCTGGGCCCCGTACAGAAGCTTCAGCCGGCGACCGCGACGTGAAGGTGGCGGGGTGGTCGTGACGACCTCGGAAATGAAGCGGTTGAGCTGTGGGGTCGGGATCCTCTGGGCGGCCCGGTCAGCCAACGCGACCGCCCGGGAAATCAGTCCGGCGACGTTTCGACCAGAGAGGGCCGAGCAGGTCACAACTTCCGGTCGAAGCCGAAGCTTGCGTGCAACCCGGGCGCGGGTGTCGTCGATATCCGTCTCGGTGATGTCCCACTTGTTCATCACGATCATCGTGGCGCAGCCCGCTTTCATCGCCACTTCCCCGACCTTCAGGTCTTCGGAGCGAACGCCTTCATTCGCGTCACAGACGATGATCGCGACGTCTGCCCTTTCGATCGCCCGCTCTGAACGGAGCTGGGCGTAGTGGTCAACCGAGCCGGCCACCTTTGATTTGCGCCGTAGACCTGCGGTGTCAACCAGAATCACCTGGCGTCCGTCCACCTCGATCGGGGTATCGATCGCATCCCGGGTAGTTCCGGCAACTTCGGAAACGATAACCCGGTCATCGCCAAGGATGCGGTTGACAAGAGATGACTTGCCGACGTTTGGCCGGCCGATCAGAGCGATACGCACCGCATCTGAATCGTGGACCCGGGCAGGTTTGTCGCCAAGCTCCCCGGTGATCCGGTCAAGAAGATCGCCGGTACCGATTCCGTGAGTCGCTGAAACAGCGGTCGGGTCACCCAGCCCCAGCGCGTAGAACTCCGTCGCGGCAAACGCGTCGTCCGGACGATCGGATTTGTTTACGGCGACGATCACCGGGACCGGAGAGGAGCGAAGTTCCCGGGCTAGGTCGTCATCTCCGGTGCGAAGTCCGGCCTGCCCATTGACCACCAGCACGATCACATCTGCTTCAGCCATGCCGAGCCGCGCCTGCCGCTGGATATCAGCCGCCATTTCGGTTTCGTCGTCGAGGTCGATCCCGCCAGTGTCAAGCAGGTCGAATTCACGGCCGTTCCATTCACAACGCACCCGCTTGCGGTCCCGGGTCACCCCGGCTTCCGAATGGACCACAGCCTCGCGGCCACCAGCCAGCCGGTTGACCAGGGTGGATTTGCCGACGTTCGGAAACCCGACGATCGCAACGGTCGGCACCGCCGAGGACGTTGCCGCCGACCCGTTCGAAGCTTCCATCAGGCCAGGCCCCGCTCCCGTGCCAGGCCGGCGATTCTGGAAACCACCTCTTCGGCGGTCAACCCGGTGCTGTCGATCGTTACCGCATCCCCGGCCGCGTAAAGGGCACCGTGCTCACGTTCGGAATCGCGGCGGTCACGCTCGTCCTGTGCGCTCTTCACCGCCGCTACATCCGCCCCGGTTTCCGCCGCGCGGCGTTCGGCCCGCGCCTCCGGCGAGGCGGTCAGAAAGATCTTCAAGGGTGAGTCGGGAGCGACCACGGTGCCGATGTCACGGCCCTCGGTCACGTAAGGACCGGTGGCGATCAGACGCTGCTGCTCGGCGACCATCGCTGCCCGGACTCCAGGATGAACCGAAACGAGTGAAGCCGCTTCGGTGACCTCGGGCGTGCGGATCTCCCCGGTTACCGGCACTCCATCGATCAGCACTTCGCCATCTTCGAAGCCGATCTCGATCGACTCCGCAGTTGAAGTCGCTTCTCCTGATGAGGTCGGGTCCGCACCCCAGTCAAGGCATGTGAACGCAACGCAGCGATACATCGCCCCGGAGTCAAGGTAGGTGAAACCGAGCTCGCGGGCCAGTCCGCGGGCAACCGTGGATTTGCCGGCCCCGGCCGGTCCGTCAATCGCGATCACCATGTCATTGCGCCAATCACAGGACCTCAATCCTACGGTTCCGGCGCCGGACCGGGAACCTCGCAGCAAGCAGAGGAAAGCCCGGCCCGAATACGATCAGGCGATGCGCGTCCAGACCCCCGGCCGGGGACCACTTTTCCCTGATGACGGTCCGCTCGGCCCACGCATAAAGCGCCGAACGGTCGGGATGGCCGCAGAGATCTTTGGCTTCCTGCTTCTGACCGTCCTCTCCCCGCTCCTGATGCTGATTGCTTTGCTGGTCGATTCGGTTCTCTGGGTCCGGAATCGCAGGCCGTTCGTCACGATCCGCATGATCCCGGCAATCTGGTGGTTTCTATTCGGAGAGATGAAGGCCTACCTCAAGCTGGTCTTCATCTACGCGTTCACAGGCGGCCCCTGGGGCAGGGGGTCAATCCGCCGGCGGAGGTGGATCTACGCGCTTCGGATCGCCTGGGCCCGCAACCACCTGATCGCGATCCGGATTCTCTTCGGGCTCAAATTCGAGCTGGAAAACCTGCAGGTGACCACCCCCGGCGCCTACATTCTCATGCCGCGCCATGTCAGCATCCTCGACAACCTGATCGGCGATGTCTTCATCGGGCATCCACAGGGAATCGGGGTCCGCTACGTGATCAAGGAGGAGATCCGGGCCTTGACGCCGATCGACATCGGTGGTCGCTGGATTCCCACCGTCTTCGTCAAGCGTGGATCGCTCGACCCGGATACCGAAATTGCCGCCGTTCGTGCCCTCACTCACGACATGAGCCCCGGCGAGATCATGGCGATCTACCCGGAGGGGACTCGACCCACCCCGGCCAAGATCGCCCGGGCCCAGGAGGTAATCGCCGAGCGGCAACCCGGGATCTGGCCGATGGCGGCCCGGCTCAACCACCTGCTGCCGCCCCGGCTCGGTGGCCCGCTGGCGATTCTTGACGAGGCTGCCGCAGGAACCGACATTGTCTTCTGCGGTCACGTCGGCTTCGAGGGACTCCGCACCGTCAAGGATGTGTGGGCCGGGGTCCTGGTCGGCCGGGAGATAAAGATCCGCTTCTGGAGGTATGACGGCACCACGATTCCGGAGGGTGACGATCTTCGAACCGAGTGGCTTTACGAGAAGTGGCAGATGATCGATGACTGGGTCGGCGAGGAGCTCGCCGCGAGGGGCGAATCAGACTGAACCGGGACGCTCCGACTGGTCGTCCCGGCTAGCCGAGCAGTCGTTTCAGATCCTGCTGAAAAGCCGGATAGCTGACCGCGGCGGCGTCCATGTTCTCAACGGTCACCCCCTGCTCACTGGCGATTCCGGCGATTGCGCCGAGCATCGCGATCCGGTGATCACCGTGGGAATCGACATCGCCGCCCCTGATTCCGCCCGAACCGATGATTCGCATTCCGTCTTCAAGGGCTTCGATCTCGGCCCCGAACCCGGAGAGTGCGTCGACCACGACGGCGATCCGGTCTGATTCCTTGGCTTTCAGTTCCTCGGCATCGGCTATCACCGTCTCGCCGGAGGCGAAACATGCGGCCAGCGCGAGCAAGGGCAGTTCATCGATCGCCAGCGGTATCTCGGCACCGTCCACCCTGGTCCCGGTGAGCGGTGAGGGGCGGACCGTGATCCGGGCGATCGGCTCGCCCTCGGCCCCGGTCTGCGGCTCAACCTCGATGTCCGCACCCATGCGTCTCAGGATGTCAATAATTCCGGTCCTGGTCGGGTTGACACCGCAGCGGTCAATGACGACCTCGGAGCCTTTGACAATCGAACCGGCAACCAGGAAGAAAGCGGCCGAGGAGATATCGGATGGAACCTCGACCTCGTCCAGGCTCAGAGTGGGCCCGGGGTTCAGAGTCACCCGTCCCGGTTCGCGGACGATGTCGGCGCCGGCAGCGGCGAGCATCACCTCGGTGTGGTCGCGTGTAGCCACAGGTTCGATCACCGTGGTCGGGCCGTTGGCGCCCAGTCCGGCAAGCAGGATGCAGGACTTGACCTGGGCCGAGGCGACCGGCAGCTCGTAGGCGATTCCTTCCAGGCTGGTTCCATCGATTCGGATCGGTGGAAAGCGACCATCGGTCACCTCGATTTGCGCGCCCATCTCGGCAAGCGGCCGGGCGATCCGGTCCACCGGACGTTGCCGGATCGAGGCATCACCGTCCATCCGCCAGAGCCCGCCCTCGACTCCGGCCAGCCAGCCGGGAAGCAGCCGCATCAAGGTGCCGGCATTGCCGACATCAATCCGGTCGAAACTGCGTGGCCCGGTCGGACCCACCCCTTCGATAACGAACTCGTCGGGCATGCCGTTGAGCGGCTCCGGATTGACCATCGCTCCAAGCCTGGCCACGGCGGCGAGCGTGGATCGCGTGTCATCCGAGTCAAGGAAGTTGGTGACCCTTGTGGGTCCATCCGCCATCGCACCGATGATCGCCGCCCGATGGGATATCGACTTGTCGGCCGGTGGGGTCAGGCTGCCGCGTAGCGGCCCCGAAGGTCGGAACGTTGCCCTTTCACCACCGTCGAGCCCGACTTCATGCCCACTCATCGGGCACTCTCGGTCTGGGTGACGGAATGACCGAGACCGGCGATGCAGGCTTCAGCCTTGTCGGCCTCATCCTGGCCGGCTACCCAGAGCGAGATCGCACCGCTGCTCATGTCGGGAGCGGGGTCGAGTGACATGTCGCTGATGTTGACTCCGGCACGCCCCAGGGCGAGTGCGAGCTCGGCCAGCACACCAGGCTGATTCGGCACCAGCACGCGCAATTCGTGGGTGGCACCGGCCTCGGACTCGGTCGCGGACAACGCCGCGCGATCCTCACCCACTTTCGACTGCCAGGCGGCGATGCGGCCGGGATCTGCTGAACCGATGATTTCCCGGGCCTGCCGAAGACCCCTGATCGATTCGTCGATGGCGCCGGTCACGGCTTCATGGTTGGTGGCGAAGATCTCACCCCAAATCGCCGGGTTCGACCCGGCGACACGGGTGCCGTCCCGCAGACTCGGAGCGAGGGCACCGAGGCGCTCGGTGCCCGGTCTCCCCTGCAGAGCGAGCTGGTTGGCAAAGACATGGGGCAGGTGACTGACCACCGCCATTGCCTGGTCATGCTCCCGCGCTTCAATCGCCACTGGCTTCGCGCCGAGACCCGTGACCAGCTTCTGCAGACGGTCGAGCAGCACCCCTTCCGAACCCGAGGTCGGGGTCAGGTACCAGCGGGCCCCTTCGTACAGGTCTTCGCGAGCGTTCAGCACTCCCGCCGTTTCTGCTCCGGCCAGCGGATGACCGCCAATGAAGCGAGGGTCGGACCCCAGCGCTTCGACCAGCTCCTGCTTGGTCGAGCCGACATCGGTGATCACACATCCGGCTGGGGCCGCCTCGAGCGCCTTGCGGCCCATCTCGATCAGGTGACCGACTGACGCGCAGCAGACCACCACGTCAGCTTCCGAGCAGGCCGAATCAATCGAATCGGCCATCCGGTCGACCGCGCCGACCTTCAGGCAGTCATCGACCCGGTCCGGGTTCCGGACCCAGCCGGTGACCTCGGCCAGACCCCGATGCCGGGCTGCGAGGCCGATCGACCCTCCGATCAGCCCGACTCCGAGGACGGCCAGCTTCATTTCGAACCCTTCAGCCCCGTGAAATGGTCTTGCCGACCACGCCGGTAATCGTCTCCAGCTTCAAGGCCAGATCCTGGAACTCGGAGGTCGGAATCTGCTGGGCGGCGTCGCATATCGCCTTCTCGGGTTCGTTGTGAACCTCGATGATGATTCCGTCGGCTCCCGCAGCGGCAGCGGCCAGTGACATTGATTCAACCCAGTCGCGACGGCCCGGAGCATGACTTGGATCGATGATCACCGGCAGATGGGTCTGTTCCTTGAGGGCGGGCACCGCCAGCAGGTCGAGGGTGAACCGGTAGGCGGTTTCGTAAGTCCGGATGCCGCGTTCACAGAGCATCACGTTCTCGTTGCCTTCCTTGAGGATGTATTCGGAAGCCATCAGCAACTCCTCGATCGTCGCGGAGAGTCCTCGCTTGAGCAGAACCGCCTTGCCGGATTTGCCGGCTTCGGAAAGCAGGGCGTAGTTCTGCATGTTGCGAGCCCCGATCTGGATCACGTCTGCAACCTCGACGACATCGTCGATGTCACGCAAATCCAGCAGCTCGGTGACGATCGGCAGACCGGTGCGCTCGCGGGCCTCGGCCAACAGGCGCAAACCTTCCCGGCCCAGTCCCTGGAAGCTGTAGGGAGACGTACGGGGTTTGTATGCACCGCCCCGCAGCATGGTCGCCCCGCCGGCGGCCACGGCGTCGGCGGAATCCAGCATCTGATCGCGGTTCTCGACCGTGCACGGGCCGGCCATCAGGGCGAAGTTCGTCCCGCCGACCTTGCGTCCGCCGATCTCGAGGATCGAGTCGGCACCTTTCTTCAGTTCGCGCGAAGCAAGTTTGTACGGCTTCGAAATCGGAGCGAGATGATCCACTCCGGGCGCGCCTTCGAGACCGAGGTCCGCAACCTTGCCACGGTCACCGATCGCGCCGATTACCGTCAGCAGCTCTCCCTTGGAAATATGCGCCGAACAGCCAACGCTTTCAACTCGTTCCACGACCTGGGCGATTTCGTCCTCGGTCGCCGCTTCTTTCATCACAATCATCATTTTCGCTTCAAACCTTTCCTCTACTGCCTGAGACTCTACTTTCGCCCGGCCTCACGGCAGCGGACGACCTTGACTTGCTCGGCGCCCGGCGGCTTTTCGATTCAAAGGCGGGGAAACCCCCGCATCACCGGACGGACGCCTAGATAAATCGCCAATAGGAATAGAAGGCAGCACCGGAGGCTCCGCTCTGGCGGAGTGCCGTGCCCGAGCGGGCTACGCGGCTGTCGGTCAGTTGCTGCATCAGGGAGGTTGTATCAGGAAGCCGGCGATGGCGCTAGCCGTGAACCTTCATTGCATCGCCAAGCGCAGCGACAAAACGATCGTTCTCTTCCGCGGTGCCGTAGGAGACCCTTAGCCATCCGGGGCCTCCAAGCAACCGGCCCTGCCGTACCACTATCCCGGCCTGGTTCAAGGTCGCCACGACCTCGTCCTCGATCTCTTCACCGTTCTCGCCCAGTGAAATCCAGGAAAAATTCGCCTGGCTGTCGGTTGTGGCCAGTCCGAGATCAGCCACCGCGTTCTCGACCCTGATCCGCTCTGCGATCTGGGTCTCGATCTGGCGGTCGATCAGATCGCCATGTTCAAGTGCTTCAACAGCTGCCGCCTGGGCAAGTGCGTTCACCCCGAACGGCTGGCGCACCGCGTCCACAGCTGCCTTGAAAGCCGGGGATCCCATCGCGTAGCCAACCCTGAGACCGGCCAGGGAATGGGTCTTGCTGAAGGTCCGCAGCAGAACCAGATTGGGGAACTCCCTGAGCAGGTCCACTGATTCTCCGGGGTCGTCGTAGATCTGGAATTCGATGTAAGCCTCGTCGAGGATCACCTGGACGTGGTCAGGCACCCTGGAAACGAACTCGGAGATTTCCCTGAAGGGAATGTACGTGCCGGTTGGATTGTTCGGATTGCAGACGATCACGATCTGGGTCGCCGCGGTGATCTCTTCGAGCATTGCTTCCAGGTCATGGCTCTGGTCCTGCTTCAGCGGCACCCTGATCTCGCGGGCACCGGTCATCGCCGCCATGTTCGGGTACATCGAAAAAGATGGCCAGGCGTAAACGATCTCTGCCCCGGGCTCCAGCAGAGCTTCCGCTGCTGCGAGCAGAAAGTCGCAGGATCCGTTCGCTACCGAAATCTGACCGGGTTCGATCTCGTGCCGGTCAGCCAGGCTTTGCCTCAGGCGGGTCGCAGCGGGGTCCGGATAGCGGTTCATCGCTGTGGCCGCATGGCTGATCGCCTCGACTACTTCCGGCAGCGGTGGGAACGGAGACTCGTTCGAGGCGAGCTGGGCGAGGTCGGACCGGGCCACATCCTCGGCACTGTGCCCCTTTGGAACCCCGGGGGTATAGCCGGGAATGGAAGAAAGGTGATTGTTGAAGCGAACGGTCATTCGGCTCGGCAGGTCGTCGGTTGGCCGCGCCTACTGGGCGGCATCGAGGTCGGAACGCAGGTTGCGGGTCTCGCCAAGGTACACATGCTTCGCATTTGATCCGGCCGCCAGGTAGGTGTGGAGCATCACCCTGATCACACCGGCCATCGCGCCGGGCACGGGAATCTCGCGGGCGCACATCAAGGGCACGTCATTCAGGCCCATTCGCCGGGCAGCAACCGCGGGGAATTCGGCGTCGAGATCATCGGTGGTGGTGAAGATCGCGCTGATCATCTGCCCCGGTTCGAGCTGATTGGCGCCGATGATCTCCTTCATCAGCTTTTCGGTCGCGTCAAGTACCGAGCATGCATTGTTCTCTGCCTGAACGGCACCCCGGATCGCGACTACGCGCATTTCTGCCCCTGGATCAGTCATTGCCTGCATCTTTCCAGAGCCGCTCCACTTCGCGTTCATCGAGCAAACGGGATTTGCCGATCCCGAGCCGGCCCAGTTTCAGTGACCCCAGTGATATTCGCTGCAGGCCAACCACCTCGTTTCCGACTGCCTCGGCCATCCTTCGGACCTGGCGGTTGCGCCCTTCATGGATGGTCACGTCAATTGCCCGGTCCCCGATCTTTCTCACGGTTGCGGGAGCCGTAAGGCCATCCTCGAGCCGGACGCCCTTGCCGAGCTGCTCCATCGCTTCTGCGGTGACCGGGTTCTTCAGTTTCACGCGATAGGTCTTTTCAACCTCGTAGCGGGGGTGGGTTAACCGGTTGGCGAGCTCGCCGTCGTTACTCAGCAGGATCAGGCCGGTCGAATCGCCGTCAAGCCGGCCGACCGGATATAGGCGGGCCGAGCTGTTGACCAAATCAACTACCGCCACCCGCTTGCCCGGCTCATCAGCGGTTGAGATCACATCCAGCGGCTTGTTGAGCATCCAGACCTCCCGGCCCTCTGGTTCAACCGCGTGTCCGTCAACCCGGACCTCATCCCCGGTCCCGACCCCGAAGGCCGGATCTCTGACCAACTTGCCATCAACCCGCACCCGCCCGGCAACGATGATTTCCTCGGACTTGCGTCGTGAAGCGATCCCGGCATGCGCCAGGTACTTGGCGAGCCTCATATCTGGCCGGGACGGGTAGCGAATCTCATGCCGGAGAATCTACGGCAGTGTCCGGCCCCGGCGAAATGTCCCTTGTGTCCAGGGCTAGGGCTTCGGGACTGGCCAGTACCCCGAGAAGCGGTAATGGCTGCCGGTCCCGGGGTTGTGGATCGTGGTCAGCACCCAGTCGTTCTCGCTGCCTTCGAGCAGATAGAAGCCAAAAGCGGCATTCAGGCCGAGCTGGACCGGTTCCGCGTCCGAGTCACGCACATCCCTGACGAAAGTCTTGTTGTATTCCCCATCGGAGAATGTGTCGAATTCCCCTTCGTCTTTCAGCCAGAAGCCGCTCGAACCGTCGGGGAGTGTTTCGTTGAAGGCTGCACCGTCGTTGTCCCGGATTGCCGCCACAGTCGCGTCAATCGCTTCCTGGGAGTCATTGTCTTCCGGTGCGGGCCGCAGACCGCCACTGTCGTGGATTGCATCGGAGCTGTACCGCAGCTCCTGGTCCTGGTCAAGGACGAAAGCAGTCACGAAATGCGTGCCGTTGCCACTGACCAGCTCGGCGACCGCGACCGGGCCGTAACTTTCGGTTCGGGCAATGGTCGAGCCCTTGAGGCTCTCGGCCACAGCTTCGCATTCGTCTGGCCCCAATTGGCCGGCGTCACTGTGCCGCATGCGGTTGATCGCCTTGCAATTTCCCGTCTTCGCAGCGGCGAGGTAGCCCTCGACAGAATTTTCGATTCCGTTGACCGGCTCGGACAAGTCCAGATCATCCGGTGGTGCGGTGCCTGAATCGCTCAGTTTGATTTCAACGAACTGGCCACAGACTTCGGTTCCGATCTTCTTCGCAGCTTCGTCACGTTCGTTGACAGCGTCACCCTGCTCGGCAAACGCCTTGTTGACCGCTTCTGTGTTGTCCGCCGCAGCGGCTTCGGCGATCGCCTTGTCACTGGCGATGACTTTTTCCGAGGCGGTCAGATAGGGCTCGATTTCAGCCTTGGCCTCTTCGTTCAGATTGAGGTCATTGAAACCGTCGACGATGCTCTGGCGAACTTCGGCTGTTCCTTCGAATTCCAGGGCCAGCTGCGGATTGGTCAGTCCGCGGACGCCCATCGCGTCAAAATCTGCCTGCGCATCCGAACAGACAGTGTCCATCGCGGCGGCAAGACCCTCCGGGGTCACGTCGGCGTCATCGCCCGAAATACCGCAGGCAGCGATGACAAACCCGGACAGGAGCATTGTCAGCAATGCGAATGACTTCTTCAAGATTCCCCCTTCTTGATGACGAAAACGTTCAGCAAGCGGCGTTCAACCTATTGGTCGAACCGGACGAAACCGGAGCCGGGACGAATCCCCGCACGAGGGATCCGTCCCGAAGGCGCTGCTCGCCTGCGGCAGCGGGAACATCCGTGACGAGACTTTGCCTCTGGGGTATGGGCTGCATCCCCTCGCTACGGTTTGGGCAACGGGAAGTAGCCGCTGAAGCGGTATTTGGCGCCGCTGCCAGGCGCGTGAATCAGGTTGATCGCCCAGTCGTATTCGCTGCCTTCAAGAAAGTAATACGCGAAAGCCGCATTGATCCCGAGCTGGACGGGTTCAGTGTCGCCGCTCTTGACGTCCCCGATGAAGTCCTGCGCGAACTCTCCGTCAGAGAAGTTCTTGACCGGGTCGCCTTCTTTCAAGACAAAGCCCCCCGTCTGGTCGGGCAGGGTCGCGTTGAAGGCCTTCCCGTCGTCGTCACGGATCGCAGCGACGAGGTCTTCGATGGTCTGGTCAGCATCGTTGTTTTCCGGAGCGGGGCGAAGACCACCATATGACTGGATGGCTTCACCGATGTAGCGCATCTCGCCGTCCAGATCGACCGCGAAGTTCACCAGGAAATACCGCTCGTCCGCACTCTCGTACTGGGCCGCTCCGACCGGCCCGTACGGCTCCGTACCCTGCAGCCTGGCTCCCTTCAAGTCGGTCTCGATAGCCTCGCAAATCTCGGGGCTCGCCTCGCCGGCGTCGGTGTGCCAAAGATCGTTGATCGCGTCACAGTCGCCGGCCTTGATCGCTGCCAGGTAGGCGGCAGCGGCATCATCGACCGTGTCCTTGGGCTCGGCGTACTCGAGATCCTCCGGCGGCGCGGTGCCAGTCGCTTCAACTTCTACCTCGGTGGCCTGACCGCAGACCTCCAGCCCCATCTCATCGGCGACCTTGTCGCGCTTCGCGAAGACCGCCTCCATTTCCTTGAAAGCCTCGTTGACTGCGTCGTCATCGCCTGCTTCCGCGGCATCGGCCACGGCCTGATTCGCCGCGATCGCGTCTTCGAGGGCCGCAACGTACTTGTCGAACTCCGCCTGGGCATTTTCATCGAGGTTCAACCCCTGGAGGTCTTCGAGCGATGCCTGCCGTTCTTCGACCAGACCGTTGAACTCCGCGGCCAGCCCTTCATTGTTCATTCCGTACGTACCGAGATCCGCGAACCGGCGATCGCTTTCGGCACAGACTTCGTCCATAGCCGCGGTGAGATTGTCAGTGGTGACCACCTCGTTGCTGTCGTTGCTGTTGCCACCTCCACAGGCAACGAAAACGAAACCGGACGTGAGCAGAATGAGTGTTGCGGCAAGCTTCTTCAAAGCCGTTCTCCCTAAGCTTTTTTGTGGTTGAGACGGCGAGTCGGCTGCCGCCTGAGCCGAGACTTTATATCCCGGACCGGATAGGTCTTGTCCCTGCCTTGCCCCGGATCGCAACCTCAAGACCCGACTGTCTGCTCGCCTGCGACGAGCAGACAGAACTCAGGCTTCCGAGCGCTGCTCGCCGGCGGCGAGCAGACGCTCCCTGATCTCGCGCTCGTCGTCCGGAGTTGGATCAAAGCGGCTCGGATCAGGCAGGGCATCCAGTCCGTCCAGACCGAACACCTTCTCGAACAGGGGCGAGGTCCGGTAGATAGCGGCCCCGAAACGGGAACGCCCGGCCTCTTCGATCAAGCCGCGCTCGTTGAGACTGCCCACGGCGGATTCCGAGGAAACACCGCGGATCCGTGCGATCTCAGGCCTGGCGACTGGCTGAAGGTAGGCAACGATAGCCAGGGTTTCCGCCTGCGCCTGGGTCAGTGGCGGGGTCCGTGGCTTCGAAAGCAGCCGGCGTGCGGCCGCTTCGGATTCGGGGTCGCTGGCCAGGATCAGCCCGCCTCCGACCCGTCGCAGAATCAGCCCCCGGCGGCCGGGAACCAGGTCGGCTTCGAGTTCGGCAACCGCCTCTTCGATCAGTTCGAGATCCACTTCACAGGCTTCCGCCAGGGCCATTTCGGTCACCGGTTGGTTGCTCAGAAAAAGCAGCGACTCGATCTTGCAGGCAAGCGGGTTCAACGCGCTCATGCGGTCTTCGCTAACTGCGCCTGACCGGGCTGGGACCGTCGGACGATTATCGGACCGCAAGATTCATCCTGTTCCCAAACTGCCTCGCCCTTCTTGTAGAGATCAAGCAGGGCGAAAATCGTGACCGCCTGGGTCATGCGGTCTTCCTTTCCGAACTCGTCATCGAAATCGAAAAATGGCCGGTCAAGAAGCACCGAACGAACCGCCGAAAGACGCCTGCGAAGTGACACAGTTGCCCGCAAATGAGAAAGGTCCGGCCGCGGAGGCGGTTCGAGCAGATCGCCAAGGGCAGCCGCCAGTTGATCGGCTTCATAGACTTTCTCGGCGGTTTCGACTTCGACCCGGCGAAGTTCCGCAGGAAGGGGCGCTGACCGGTAGAGAAAGCCCCGCTGACTCTCGAAATGGTCCTTGAGCTCCCGGCCAGCGTCGCGGTAGCGCCGGTATTCAAGCATCCTTGCGACCAGCTCCTCGACAGCTTCAGCTGGCTCCATGTCGGTCAGGTCTTCTTCGGCGCCTGGCAGCATTAGCCTTGATTTCAGTTCCAGCAAGGCGGCAACAAGAACCAGGAATTCGGTGGCAACTTCTAGTTCCATCTCGCCCCGTTCTTCCAGCCTGGTGACGTAGGTAGCGACGATTTCTCCCAGTTCCACTTCAAGCAGGCTGATCTCTTCCCGAAGCACGATGCTGAGGAGCAGGTCGAATGGCCCGATGAAGACATCGAGATCCAGATCGAGGTCCAGGTCCAGCCGGGAAGCCATCAGCAAAAGGGTAAAGGGGGTATCGGTCGCTCCCGCAGTGAAAATGCGCTATTTGCGAACCTAGCGGATTGCGTCGTTTGCCGCTATTTGCGAGGAAGCCGCCGGTCAGGAACGGGGAACGCCCACACCCATCGCTTCGCGAACGTCAGCGAGAGTCTCGGCAGCAATCGCGCGGGCCCTGGCCGCACCGTCGGCGAGGACCCTTTCGATTCCGGCCTCGTCCTCGCGGATTTCCGGGTAACGCTCACGAACCGGAGCGAGAAACCCGACCACCGCGTCGGCGACAGCTTTCTTGAAGTCGCCATATCCGGCTCCTTCGAACTCGGCCTCGACTTCATCTTCCGATTTACCGGTGGCGACTGCGTAGATCCCGATCAGGTTGGCGACACCTTCCTTGCCTTCTCCCCGTTTCACTTCCCGGCCCGAATCAGTTACTGCGGAACCGAATTTCTTGCGGGTTTCCGTTTCGGATTCGAGCAGGTAGACGCGGCCGTTGTCGGCGCCGACCGAAGTTGACATCTTTCTCGTCGGCTCCTGAAGGTCCATCACCCGGGCCCCGATCTCCGGGATCCGGTGATCGGGCACGACCAGGGTTTCGCCGAAGCGGTCGTTGAAGCGTCGGGCGATCTCCCGCATCAACTCGATGTGCTGGCGCTGGTCCTCCCCCACCGGCACCTCGTCCGCCCGGTAGGCGAGCACGTCGGCGGCCTGAAGCAGCGGATAGATGAAGATCCCGGCGGAAACAAGGTCCTTCTGCTGGGACGATTTCTCCTTGAACTGGGTCATTCGGTTGAGGTCTCCGTGGGCACAGACTCCCGAGAGCAGCCAGCAGAGCTCGGTGTGCTCGGGAATGTCGGACTGGCGGAAAAGGATGCAGCGCTCCGGATCAACCCCGGCGGCGAGGATCGCGGCCGTCGTGTCATAGAGGTTCTTCCTCAGAGCCTGCGGCTCGTAGGCCACGGTGATCGCATGAAGGTCGACGATCGAATAGATCGCCGGGTCACCCCGGTCCTGACCTTCGACGTACTGCCTGATCGCGCCAATGTAGTTGCCGAGGTGCTTGCGCCCGGTCGGCTGAATTCCGGAAAAGATTCGCATCGAGCAGGCAGCCTAAGGCCTGGGTCGAACCGGCGAACTCCGGTGGGTCGGATTTCCTGTCTCCTCACCGGTTTTCCGACCCACCAGAGCTGGCTGCTTTCTTGCTCTGGCCGGCCGGACGTTGGCTGGGATCTCTCCGCTTCATCGGTCGCATGATGCGACTTGCGCGTTACAATCCTGGCAGTGCTCGATCGTGATTACGACAATCAGGTCTGTTCGATCGCCCGTTCGCTCGAAGTGGTCGGTGAGCGCTGGTCGCTGCTGATTATTCGAAATATCGGTTTGGGCCTGAACCGGTTCGAGCCACTCCGGGAGAACCTCGGAATCACTCGCAGTGTCCTCACCACCCGCCTCAACGCGCTGATCGAATACGGCATCCTCGAGAAGCGCCAATACAGCGAGAAGCCTCCCCGCTACGAATACCACCTGACTGAAAAAGGCCGGAACCTCGGCCCCGCGCTCCTTCAGTTGATGTGGTGGGGCGACCGCTACTACCCCGAGCAGAACGGCGCCCCGACCATCGCCGTCCACCGCACCTGTGGCGGCAAGCTGGATCACCACATGATTTGTCAGCAGTGCGGCGAGTCAGTCGAGGCGGACCGCGTCTACCTGAAAGCCGGCCCCGGCCGAAAAGTGGAAGACCTCCCCAAAGTCCCCGCCTGACTTGACTTGAGCCGGACAGGCCCGCGTCCGTTCCAGGGAGGCCTGCCCGGTCCCGCCGCGTCGCCGCGACCTTCAGGCCAGAGTGCGGGCGATCACTACTCGCTGAATCTCGTTCGTGCCCTCGTAGATCTGAGTGAGCTTGGCGTCGCGCATCATCCGTTCGACCGGGTATTCGCGGACGTAGCCGTAACCGCCAAGCACCTGGACCGCTTCCGTGGTCACTTCCATCGCGACGTCGGAAGCGAAAAGCTTGGCCATCGCCGAGTACTTGCCAAGCTTCGGGTCGCCGGCTTCAGCCATCGAAGCGGCTTTGTAGAGAAGTTCACGGGCCGCGGCGGTCTTGGTTTCCATATCGGCAAGCTTGAACTGGATGCCCTGAAGCTGGTTGATCGGCTTGCCGAAAGCGATCCGCTCGCGGGCGTAGTCCGCAGCAAAGTCGGTCGCGCCCTGCGCGATGCCGAGTGCCTGGGCACCGATCCCGAGTCGTGAGCGGTCAAGGGTCTGCATGGCGACGGTAAAGCCCCTTCCGACCTCGCCGATCACGTCCTCGTCGGGGACGAAGACATCCTCGTAGACGGGCTGGCCGGTCGGTGAACCCTTCATGCCCATCTTCTTCTCGAGAGCGTCAATCCGGAAGCCTTCGGCATCGGCCATGACCGCAAAGGCTGTGATGCCACGGGAGAATTTCACGTCGGGATCGGTAACCGCGAAGGTGACGTAAACGTCAGCCACCCCGGAGTTGGTGATCCAGTTCTTGGCTCCGTTCAGCTTCCAGCCGCCGTCGACCTTCGTGGCTCGGGTGCGCATTGCGCCCGGGTCGGACCCGGCATCCGGTTCCGAAAGGCAGAAAGCGCCGAGCCATTCGCCCGAGGCCATTCTCGGCAGGATCCGGTCTTTCAGCTCATCGGAGCCGTGAAGCTTCATCGGTAGCGAAGAAAGATCCTGGGCGGCAACCATCAGTGACGATGACGCGCAGCCTTTGGCGATCTCTTCAACCGCGGCGCAGAGCATCAGTTCACCGGTGCCCGTGCCACCGTGCTTTTCCTCGAATGGCAGCCCGAAGAGGTCGTGGTCGGCAAAGAGCTGGCGGATGTCCTGCGGAAACTCACCGGACTCGTCGATGTCATGGGCACGCGGGGTGACCTTCTCGACCACCATCTGCCGGATCACCTCGAGGAAGTCGAGCTGGTCCTGGGTCAGGGCGTACTGGGCATCACTCATTCGGTCACTCCGCTTCGTTCAGGTTCGGTAAAAGGCGGAAAGCAGCCTATTACGCGTGACGAATGCGAGGATTTCTGGTGGCGCCCACTTCGTCAAGCCTCCTCACCGGCGTGGTGTACGGCGCGTTCTGCGCGATGCCCGGATCAGTCTCGGCTTCCTCGAGAATCTTCTCGATCGCATCGGCGAATGCATCAAGATGCTCCTTCGCCTCGGTCTCCACCGGTTCGATCATCAGCGCCTCATCGACCAGCAAAGGGAAATAGACGGTCGGCGGGTGAAAGCCGAAATCGAGCAACCGCTTGGCCAGGTCGAGCGTTTTGATTCCGAGGTCCTTCTTCATCGGGGCCCCGGAGAGGACGAACTCATGCATGCAGTGACGGTCGAAGGCGACCGGAAGGTACCTGCCGGCGCGGCCATCGGAAAGCCGCTTCTTGAGGTAATTCGCGTTCAGCACAGCGAGCCGCGATGCCTCCGTCAGACCGTCACCACCGAGGCTGAGGATGTAGGCGAGGGAGCGCACGAAGACTCCGAAGTTGCCCTGGAATCCACGCAGCCGGCCAATTGACTTCGGCCGGTCGAAATCGAGATCGAAAAAGACATCGTCGCCTTCCTCCATCCGCACCACCTGCGGTCGCGGAATGAAAGGCTCCACACGCTCCGAGACCGCGATCGGACCGGCACCCGGCCCGCCCCCGCCATGCGGCTGAGAGAAGGATTTGTGCAGGTTGACATGGACGATGTCGAAGCCCATGTCCCCCGGCCTCGCCTGCCCCATGATCGCGTTCAGATTCGCTCCGTCGTAGTAGAGCAGCCCGCCTGCTTCGTGGACCAGTCCAGCCATTTCGGCGATGTTTTCGTCGAAAACCCCGAGCGTGTTGGGGTTGGTCAGCATCAGGCAGGCAACGTCATCGTCGATCTTCGACTTGAGATCCGCAACGTCGACCCCACCCTTTTCGTTGGTCGCGACCTTGACCACTTCGTATCCGGCCATCGTGACCGATGCCGGGTTTGTCCCGTGGGCGGTGTCGGGAGTGAGAACCTTGCCCGGGTTCCGGCCCTGATCGGCATGGTAGGCCCGGGTCAAGAGCAAACCGGCAAGTTCACCCTGGGACCCGGCGGAAGGCTGAAGACTCACGGTCGGCAGGCCAGTGATCTCCGCAAGCGACTCCTGGAGCAGATACATCAGCTGCAGGGCGCCCTGTGCGTCCGCCGGGTCGGTTGCCGGGTGAAGCTTCGCATGGCCAGGCAGTGCGGCAACCCTCTCGTTCAGGCGCGGGTTGTACTTCATGGTGCAGGAACCGAGCGGATAGAAACCTGTGTCGAGATCAAAGTTCCGGCGGGAAAGCCGGTTGTAGTGACGGATGATCTCGGGCTCGGAGACTTCCGGCAGTCCGGCCGGCTTCTCCCTGAGCAGATTTGCCGGGATCAGCTCCTCAAGCGGAATTTCCGCCACGCCATCACCGAGCGGCGGCAACTGGGCAGCCCGACGCCCGGGAACGGACTTCTCGTAGATAGTGGCCGGCTGTTCGGCCTGCTGCGGGGTTTCGGTGAGAGTCGGAGTGCTCACTTGACCGCTCCCGTCACGGCTCCATCGTGATCGTTCGCGACCGGCTCGCCGGCCTCGTCATGATCGTGTATGTGCTCTCCCCATCCGGCCTGGGCATGTTCAAGCATGTGAGCCAGCCAGCCGATCTCGTCAACCGAGCGGTTCTCGGTGATCGCGACCAGGAAGCAGTCCTCGTACTCGGGGTAGTCCCGGCCGAGCGGATAGACCGGGAGCTTCGGTGCCGGTCCGTCCGATTCGTCGCCCAGCGGCAGAAGCTCCTCGACTGGACGATCCGAACGAACCGCGAACTCCCGCACCACCGGTGCGTCATGAAGCAGCTCGAAACCGTCGAGTCCGCCAATCAGCCGGCGGGCGTAGGCCGTGCGGCGCGCCATCAGTTCCCCGAGCTCGACAAAGCCCTCTTTGCCCAGCCAGGCGAGGTGGATCATCCCGGCCAGCGAGTTCAGTGCCTGGGCGGTGCAGATATTCGAGGTTGCCTTCTCCCTGCGAATGTGCTGCTCACGGGTCTGAAGGGTGAGGACAAAGCCGCGGCGTCCGTCGACATCCGTGGTCTCGCCGGCGATCCGGCCCGGCATCTTTCGCAGGTACTCCTCCTTCGCACAAAAGAAACCGAACGATGGGCCACCGAAATCAAGCCGGTTACCAAGTGGCTGGCCTTCACCGTAGGCGATGTCGGCGCCGCATTCGCCGGGTGGCCGAAGGATTCCGAGCGTCATCGGATCAACCTGGACGACAAGCAGGGCACCCTTTGCCTTGACCGCTTCGCCCAGGGCCGTGATGTCCTCGACCGCGCCGAGAAAGTTCGGGTTCTGGAGGAAAACGGCCGCCGTGTCTTCAGTCACCGCGGCTTCGAGCTCCTCGCCGCTGGTCAGGCCGCCATCAAGTCCAACTTCGGTAAGCGTTGCCCCGAAGCCGACTGCGTGGGTAGCGAGGGTTTCCCGACTGTGCGGATGGAGCCCGCGGGAAGTAACCAGACCGGTCCTTCCGGTCTGCCCCATCGCCAGGTAAGCGGCCGAGGCGGCGGCCGAGGGTCCTTCGTAGAGCCCGGCGTTGGAGACCGGCAATCCGGTGATCTCGCTCATCGCGGTCTGGAATTCGAACATCACCTGCAAGCCACCCTGCGAGACTTCCGGCTGATACGGCGTGTACGGCGTGAGGAACTCCGAACGGCCGATGATCGCATCGACGATCGCCGGCACGTAGTGGTCGTACATCCCCGCCCCGAGGAACGACGGAATTCGTTCGGCGTCGAGGTTGGTGTCGGCCAGACCCGCCAGGAAGCGGTAGACCTCGGATTCGCTCATCCCGTCTTCGAGGTCCAGGGGGCGATTTAGCCGGATATCGGCCGGGACCTGGGCAAAGAGCTCATCGATCGAGTCGATCCCGATCGCGTCCAGCATCTCGGCCTGTTCGTCACCTGTAGCCGGTGTGTAACCCGCCAAGCCGGTCTACTCCAGGCTGGCGGAATAGGCCGCCGCATCCATCAGGGAATCCATTTCGGAAGGGTCGCTCAGGCGGATCTTCACCAGCCAGCCCGTCTCATACGGATCGGCATTGATTGCTTCGGGGGCGTCACCGAGAGTGTCGTTGACCGCGATCACCTCACCGGTTAGCGGGGCGACCACATCGGAGACGGCCTTGACCGATTCAACCTCGGCGTAGGGCTGATCTTTCGTGACTTCGGAGCCGATTTCGGGACCTTCGAAGAAAACGACCTCTCCCAGCGAGTCCTGGGCGTACCAGGTGATACCCAGGGTTGCTTCGCCACCCTCGATCCGGGCCCAGTCATGCTCGGGGTGGTACTTCAGGTCTTCCGGGTAGCTCGCCTCGGCCAAAATCTCACTTCTCCTTCTTGTAAAGGGGCTTGGAGCTTACGCGGGCCGCCCGACGCTTTCCGCGCACATCGATTTCAAGTTCGGTGCCGGGAGCGGCCAGGTCACTTCGCAGGTACGCCATGCCAATGCCCTTCTCGAGCGACGGCGAAAATGTACCGCTGGTCACCTCGCCGACCACCTCGTCACCGATCAGCACGGGATTGCCGTGGCGGGGGATGCCAGCTCCTTCGATCGTGAATGGTGCCAGTCGCTCATCGGTTCCGTTGTTCCGCAGCACCGCCACCTTGCCGGACCCGATGAAGTCCGTCGATTCGTCGCAGGCCCATCCGAGTCCGGCCGAGATCGGATCGGAATCGGTTGAGAGATCGTTGCCGTGAAGGTGGAAGCAAACCTCAAGCCGCAGCGTGTCGCGGGCACCCAGGCCGCAAGGCACTATCCCCGAATCGACCAGTTCGGTCCAGATCGCCGGGGCAATCTCCGGGTCGATCAGAATTTCCACCCCGTCCTCGCCCGTATAGCCAGTGCCGCAGACGAGAGCGGGCCGGCGGCCGATCTTGCGGGCACCCACCTTCATTCGGGCCGGCAGGTCGATGTTGAGGGTGTTTCCGACTATCCGGCGGGCGTTCGGCCCCTGAATGGCCAGCATCGCGTAATTGTCGATCGCATCCCGCACATACACATCAAAAACGCGGCTGACACGGCCGAACTGGGCAAGGTCTGCTTCGTGGTTGCCGGCGTTGGTAATGACCAGATACCGGTCATGGCCGAGCCGGTAGACGAAGAGGTCGTCGATGACGCCCGCATCCTCGTTCAGCAGCAGCGAATACTGGGCCCCGCCAACCTCGATCTTCGCCACATCGTTGGTGACCAGCCGCTGGAGAAAGGCGAGCGAGCCGGGGCCTTCAACTTCGATCTGCCCCATATGAGAGGTATCGAATATCCCGGCATGAGTCCGTACCGCGACGTGCTCCTCCTTGATCCCGTCGTATTGGACCGGCATCTCCCAGCCTGCGAACGGCACGATCTTCGCGCCAGCCTCGAAATGCGTGTCATACAGAGGAGTCCGCCTCAGGGCGGATTGTTCAACAGTCACTCGCAGATCTTAGATAACCCGGGCGCTCCTGGTCAGGACGGGCGTTGCCGGGGATACCTGGCGTACACAGTCCAGGCCAGCCCCCGACGGCGCCCCTCCAGGCCGTGGCCCGGGACCCACCAGCCATGGCTGGTGGCGGGCGGGTTGCCCGATCGGTTCAGTCCCGCAGGAAGGGTGGTACCTCGATGTCGGAATCCCCGACCCTGAGGTTGCTGAGATCAGTGTCGTCGGAAGTAACCCGCTTGCGGGATTCGTAGCGGCGCCGGACTCTTTGTGGAGTCCGGGCGAGGAGCTCGAAGCCTTCGAAGCCGGTCGCGATCACGGTCACCCGGACTTCGTCGACCAGTGACTGGTCGACTACCGAGCCGAAAATGATGTTGGCGTTCGGGTCGGCTTCCGACTGGACCAGCTGGGCTGCCTCGTTTACTTCGAAAAGTCCGAGTTCTTCCGGGCCGGTGATGTTCAGCAGCATGCCGGTCGCGCCCTTGATCGACTCCTCGATGAGCGGCGAGGTGATTGCAGCCTTGGCGGCATCGATCGCCCGGTTCTCGCCCTGGCCGGCCCCGACACCCATCAGGGCGGAACCGGCGTCGCGCATGATGGTGCGCACGTCGGCAAAGTCGAGGTTGATCAGGCCGGGGATGGTGATCAGGTCGGTGATTCCCTGGACGCCCTGTCGCAGGATGTCGTCGGCCATCTTGAAGGCATCGAGGACGCTGGTTCTCCGCTCGACTGCCTGAAGCAGCTTTTCGTTGGGAACGATGATCAGCGTGTCAACGTGATTGCGCAGCTTCTCGATGCCTTCCATCGCCTGCTGCATCCGCTTCTTGCCCTCGAACTCGAAGGGCTTGGTCACCGCACCGACCGTGAGGGCACCGATCTCTTCTTTCGCGATCTCGGCGATTACCGGCGCGGAACCGGTACCGGTGCCGCCTCCTTCACCTGCTGTGACGAAAACCATGTCGGCACCCTTGAGTGCTTCCTTGATCTCGTCACGGGTTTCCGCCGCGGCGCCCGCGCCGATCTCGGGCCGCCCGCCGGCGCCCAGGCCCCGGGTCAGTTCCTGCCCGATTGAAATCTTGATGTCCGCATCACAGGCCTGCAAGGCCTGGGCGTCGGTGTTGACTGCGATGAATTCGACACCTCGGACTCCGGCATCGACCATGCGGCTCACCGCATTGGTGCCTCCGCCGCCGCAGCCGACGACTTTGATTACCGCCAGGTATGTGGTCTCCATCTTTCCATTCCAAATCTGTTGAGTTGAAGCCTCCGGAACCTCCAGCCTTCAGCCCCGCTTAAGGGTTGCCGAGGCCAGCCGGATACCGGAAATGTCGCTCAACGTATGGCATTCGTGCATTTCTGTCAACGGGCCGCACGGCATCCTGCATGGCCAATACCTCGACTATCACTTGAGGGTTTTCGAACCGTAAAGCTATGATCGAGCTTCAGGTCCGGACCCGGCCGTGGCTTCGCTCCTCTGACCGCAAGCCCTGATCACAGGCGACATTCGTCCCCCGCGCAGTCATCCCTCCGTGACCGCTCCAGCGGACTCCACCTGTGGCTCTTCCGGCGGGTCCGGAGCCGGGGCCTCGGCGCTGACCGCTGGTCGGCGCGGCACTGTCAAGTCGACATAACTGCCGGTATCGAAGTTCGGATCTGCGATCAGCGCGGTCGCCGCCCTCCATTTCTCATCGGCGTGTGAACTGTCTCCGAAGAGCATGATCAGCCCGTCATCCATATCCACGAGTACCCCGTTGGAAGACAGGCGGCTACCGGTCACAAAGGCGCGGATCTCGGGCGGCGCCGCCCCCAGAACCAGCGCCTGGGTCAAGTCACTGCCAGTGAGAGTCTCGCCTTCCGCGACCATGTTGCTATCACTGGTCTCAGGATCGCTGGCGTCGATCAAGGGCAGCGCGTCCTCCTGTCCGGCGGCGGGGCCAAGAACTGTGCCATCGGTCGCGACCAGCAGGGCATCGGAACCCTCGCCGTAGATCGACCCGTTCTCGCGCAGGGTCAATGTCACTGTCGCCGAATCGGGGAAACCGGTCTCGATTTCACTTTCAGCGATCCGCGGGAAACGGGCCAGCTCACTCTCAAGCAGGGACGGATCTACGTTGAGGGTGGTCATCTCCCCCATTGCGGTTCGCACCGCGCCATCGATCTGTTTGCCCTCCTCGGTCTTGCTGGTGACCCCGACAATCTCCAGGTTCTTGATCTCGACGAAGGAAGAATCACGAAACCAGAACTGGTAGGTCGCCGCGAGAGCCAGGATGAGAATGACTCCGGTAAACGCAACCAGCCGCAAGCGGAAGCTCCGGCGTTCCCGCTTCCGTGCCAGTTCGGCGGTCCGGCTCACCGGAGTCTTCCGTGATTCGCCCTTTTTCCCGCGGGCCGGCCGCCCGGGGCTCACTCTGAAACCAGCCGGTCAGAAAGCTGGGTGATGTCGCCCGCCCCAAGCGTGGCGATTATCACGCCATCACCGGCCCTGGTCCGCAGAATTCGTTCGGCCGTGTCGAGGTCGGGAGCCCAGAAGGAAGTCCGGCCGCCGGAGCGATCTGCCACTTCCCTCAGGACATCAAGCCCGCTGACTCCGGCGAGAGGACCGACCGGCTCCTCACGGGCCGGATAGACATCAAGGACGAGGACCTCATCCGCCTCGGCCAGAGCCAGCCCGAATTGCTGGCTGAATATCTTCGTCCGTGAGTAGAGATGCGGCTGGAAGGCCGCGATCAGCCGGGTCGGTTTGAATTCCCTTAGAGCCGAGAGTGCCGCCTTGACCTCGGTTGGATGATGGGCGTAATCGTCGTAGACCCTTGCCCCATTGAATTCGCCCTTGAATTCCTGGCGCCGCTTCACCCCCGTAAAGGTTGAAAGCGCCCGGGCGGAATCATCGGGAGCAAAGCCGACGGCAGCGAGAGCGCCGATCGCCGCACGGGCGTTCAGGCGATTGTGCTCGCCAGGTACGGCGAGGTCGAGCTGTTCCGGGCCGGGACCTGTAGAGGAGAAGCCGGTCACCGCGGGGACCCGGCGACCTTCCAGGCCGGTCGCCAGATCGGTGTCGCCCTCCGGGATCACCGCCGATGACGCCTTGGAGGCGAAATCCAGGAATGCCTGACGGAGTTCTGCCAGATTCGCCCAGCGAGCATGGTGGTCCATCTCGATGTTCGTAATCACCGCAATTTCCGGGGTGAGGACCAGAAAGCTCCCATCTGACTCATCTGCTTCGACCACAACCCAGTCGCCTTCTCCCCAGCCGCTGTTTGCGGGCTCACCGTCCGGGCCCGCACCCGGCAGCTCTCCACCGATGAAGAAGCCGGCATCTTCACCAAGTTCCCTCAGGGCATGAACCAGCATCCCGGTGGTGGTTGTCTTGCCGTGGGTGCCGGCCACCGCAATCGCCTTGCGGGCGGAACAGAGTTCGGCGAGCAGCTCGGAACGATGCCGGACGGCAAGGCCCCGTTCCCGTGCAGCAGCGAGCTCCGGGTTTTCTTCCGGGATCGCGGTTGACACAACGATCTCTGCGAGATCCGGCAGGTTCGAAGCATCGTGGCCGACCATGATCTCGATCCCGGCCCGCCTAAGTCGGGACACATACGAAGATTCTGAGCGGTCGCTCCCTGTTACCTCGGCACCAAGTCGATGACAGGCCCAGGCGAGGCCAGACATTCCGGCGCCGCCAATCCCGATCAGATGGATGCGCCTTCCCTCCCAGCTCATCTGCCTGCCTCAATCAGGTCGAGTAGTTCTCCGGCCACATCGGTCGCCGCTCCAGGCCTGGCCAGTGCCTTCGACGCAGAGGACATTCCGGCCAGGCAAGTCTCGTCATCGAAAATGGCATTGACTTCGCGAAGCAGGCGGTCCGCATCAAGCTCACCGTCCGGCACGATTACTGCGGCACCGGCATCGGCCATCCACCGGGCATTCGCGGTCTGATGATCGGCTGTCGCGAAGGGATACGGGACCAGAACGGCAGCCCGGCCAAGAGCGGCAAGCTCGAAGACCGAAGCACCGGAGCGAGCCAGAGCAAGATCACTCGCCGCAATCCCGTCACCCATATCCGGCTCGTACTCGAGCAGGGTGTATCCGTCCCCGTGGGGAGCGTCAGCCAGGCGCTTCCCGACTTCCCGGAAATCCCGTGAGCCGGAAACGTGCACAACCTGGAAATCACGGCCTTCCCGCTCGGCCAGGGCTTCGACCGCGGCAAAATTGATGCTCCGCGCTCCCTGGCTCCCACCCATAACCAGCAGACATTTCTCCTTCGGGTCGATGCCGAACCTCTTCCGGGCGGCACCACGGTCGGCGTCAAGTACCCGGCGACCGACCGGCCGGCCGGTGACCCTTACGTTGGCGCGGTCGATGTCCGTGATCTCGAAAGCAAGGCAAACCCGGTCCGCCCGCCGCGCCAGAAGCCGGTTAGCAAGTCCGAGATGACGGTCCGCCTCGGTCAGCACCAGTGGCAGCTTCAGGCGACGGGCGGCCACCCCGGCCGGACCGGCAACAAAACCTCCACCACCCAGCACCGCATCCGCGCCCCGGGCCCGGATCAGCTTCTTCGCCTTGGGGATCGCGGCAGCAGCCTGGAACGCAGCCCTGGCGGCCTTGACCGGATTGCGCCGGTCGATCCCGGAAAGATCAAGCAGGTCGACTTCGTAACCCGCTTCAGGCACGAGCCGGGCTTCAAGCCGTCCGCGCGCCCCGAGGAAGGTCACTTCCGCCCCTCTATCTCGAAGCTCGTCGGCGATGGCCACGGCCGGAACCACGTGCCCCGCCGTACCGCCTGCCGCTATGACGACCCTGGGCACCGGATTTCCTTTTCGCTGGTCTGCTTCTCTGGACATCGCTTTCAATCAATCTCAGTCTTTCAACCTGCCGCGGCCCGCCGCGCCCGACCGGCCTCTTCAGGGTTGCCGCTTTGCCTCCCCGGCCCACGTTGAGAATCAGACCGATCGCGATCAGGCTGACAATCAGGCTGTTGTTGCCGTATGAGACGAGCGGGAGGGGAATCCCGGTCAAAGGGGCCATCCCCATCACCGCGTAAAGGTTCAGGCATGCCTGGACCAGAATCAATCCGGTCAGTCCGCCGGCCAGGATTCGTCCGTAACTATCTGATGCTTTGCGGGCGATCTGGAAGCCGGCGTAGCCGAGCAGTCCGTAAACGAGAATCAGCGCAACCATTCCGACGAAACCGAACTCCTCACCGATGACCGCGGAGATCATGTCTGTATGCGCCTCCGGGAGGTAAAACGCCTTCTGCACCCCGTTGCCGATTCCGACTCCGTCGAATCCGCCTGAACCGATTGCGATCTTCGCCTGGATCACCTGAAACCCGTTGCCGGTCACGTCACCTTCCGGATTCAGGAAGGTCAACAGGCGGTCCTTTCTGTACGGAGCCATGAGGGCAAAAATCAGGCCGAAGAAAGCGACTCCGCCGGCCAGCAGGCCGAGGTCCCGCGGCCTGGCGCCAGCCACAAAAAGAGTAATTCCGACCGAGAAAATCGCGATCATCGCCGATCCCATGTCGGGCTGGAGAAGGACCAGGGCACAGGCACCGCCTGACATGAGCAGATACGGGCCCATCTCCTTTACCGAACGAAGCCGTTCGGGCTGGTCGGCCAAAAGATTCGCCCCGTAGAGGATCAGCCCGATCTTTGCGAACTCGGCCGGCTGAACCTGAATCGGACCAAGGATGAACCAGCCCCGGGTTCCATTGATCGCTGCCCCGAATACCAGCACCAGGCAAAGTGCTATCAGCACCCCGATCATCAGTTTCGGGGTCACCTCCCGGAACCGGGAGAGCCTCACACGCATCGCGACCCACATGCAGAACAGTCCAATACCTACTGCCAGCATGGTTTTCTTCAGGTAAAAGGTGCTGTCGGCGAGGCTGCCGTCGCTGAGGATCCGGCTGGTCGAACTGGCCGAGAAGACCATGACCACACCGAAGGCGAGCAGAATCATTGTCGCGGTCAGCAGCAGGCTGTACTCGGTCGAGATGCCTCGCCGCGCTTTCGATTTGACCTTGGCCGGCCTGAGTGCGGTTCGATGCTCAGACATCAAGTTCCCTCACGAATGACCGGAACGCGTCACCGCGGTCTTCGTAGTTCAGGAACTGGTCGAAACTGGCGCAGGCCGGGGAGAGCAGTACCGCCTCTCCGGGCACCGAAGCTCCGGCCGCTTCGCTCACCGCCGCTTCGAGGTCCTCGCAATAGCGGACAATCTCGAGCCCGGCCGGTTCAAGAACTTCACCGATCTCGTCGGCAGTTTCCCCGATCAGGTAGACCCCGCGGCAATGTGCCTGGACGGCGGGGAGGAGAGCATCGAAGG